>Ga0116231_10001164_pt1 | contig 52657 bp, 28 predicted proteins | sample S1TSphgellanicum_2_FD_89695 | JGI IMG/M metagenome (GOLD analysis project Ga0116231, IMG submission 89695) | Host-associated microbial communities from peat moss isolated from Minnesota, USA - S1T2_Fd - Sphagnum magellanicum MG | ecosystem: Host-associated > Plants > Peat moss > Unclassified...
AAAAATTTTTTTTCTTTCAACCCACAACCATTTCAATAGGGGGGGGGGGGGTTTTTTTCTGTATATTTTTTGTTTTTTTTTTTTTTTGTGGGGGGGGGGGGGGGGGTTTGGTTGTTATGGATTGAATTAGGGTTGTGTTGTTTGAAGGCATGAGAAGGGGGTTCTTATGCATAGGGTAAAGCCTGAGGGTGTGGGAATCCCTAAAATAAGGGGCCTAGCATAAAATAGTTCAACTAAGTCGACTTGAGTGACCCAGCACCCACTAGTGCACCATCCAAAAAATCTCATTATGGGATTTCATGGATGGGATGAAACTATCCCCCAGGGGTCAGTTTATTTGGTCAGTAGTTGTTTTTCTTTTCTAGGCCTTTTTCTTCCTTAGACTTTTTATTGGGAATTCATTGTTTCTTCTCCCGGGCTCCCTTTCGATTAATTTTTTTTTCCCGCCACCCTTGACCCTTGACACAATTTTTTTTTGGGAACTCCAACCTACCCTTCCAACCTACCTACCGCCCTTCTTCCTACTGGCCCATCTACCTCCCTCATTCTGTTCACCCCTCTTTTGTGTTTGCACTCCCCTCCATCACCATCACTTGAAAACCAATGGGACCAAGGTTTAGGGTTGCAAGGCTTTGAATCGCTAGAGCTTGAGAGGAGTGAGGAGAAAGAAAGGAGGAGCTTGTTGAAGCACTGAGGTGGGAGGAGCTTGGAGCATCGAGGTGGGAGGAACTTTGTAAAGCATGAAGAAAAGCCTAACTACAAGGTAAGCTCCTTTTTATGTTTTTTTTTCACTGGGTCATCATCATTTATTGTCTTGTCTATTCATGCAAGAAGAGCATGATGACGTGGGAACATTCTCACATCTTCATTTATTATTATTATTGTTATAGTTTAGCACAGAGCGTGAATAAGAGGTGCATCGTCTATTATTTTGTTACATGAAGAAGATGACAATGTGAGAGTCTTCTCGTGTCATTGTTTTTTTTTTTTTTGCTACAACTCAACACACAACACAAAGAACATGTCATTGTCATCCGTTGTTTTGCTGCAGTGCAACTATGTCAAGAGGATGACAACACGAGAGTTTCTTGCGTCATTTTTTCTTTTTTTTGTTGCAGCTTAGTGCAGAGCACGAAGAGGAAGAGGAGGATGACAACATGTTCAAGCGTGTCATCATCATCTGTTGTTTTTGTGTAGCACAGTTGCATGAAAAGGATGATGACGTGGGAACATCCCTAACACCGTCATTTTTTTTTGTTGCAACTATGCACATAACATGAAGAGGAGAAGGAGGAGGCACTTGAGTGTCATCATTTGTTGTTTTGCTACAACATAGTTATGTGAAGAGGACGACAACATGGGAGCATGTCGTCATTTTATTTTTTTGTTGTAATTCAACACGCAGTGCGAAGAGGAGGAGGACCATGATTATGCGTTCAAATGCATTGTCATTGTCTATTGCTTTGTTATAACATAACTACAAGAAGAGGATGACAACATGTTTGAACATGTCGAAATCATTATCTATTGTTTTGTTGTAGCAGAGCTATGCGAAAAGGAAGATGATGTAGAAATGTCATTTTTTTTTGTTGTGCTCAACATTGAATGCAAAGAGGAGGAGGAGGATGATGACAAGCTTAAGTGCGTTGTCATCGTCATCTATTGTGTAACTGCCTTGGGTTTTTTTTTTTTTTTTTTAATGTTGGTAAAAAAGTTAAAAATTAATGAACTAATGTTGGTTCTCATTTTGTTTTGGGCATTTTTGGCATTTTGTTAGATGCACACTCAAAACAAAATGAAGAATGGTGGACCAATTCAACAATCCCCAGTTTAAGTTGTAGATGGTATTGGAGGTGTGATGAAAGAAGGAGATGTAGAAGTTGCCATGATTTCCCAACAAGCCAAAACTAGTGTTGAGGATGTGGTTGTATTAGCTCCAAATGGAAATATGGAGGAACAAATGTAACTTAGTGTCGAGGTTGGGGAAACATCTATAGTAAAAAATGTTATTACAAGTGAGATTGAATTATAGAAAACTATTGACATGATAGAAGAACAAGAAATTGTAATTCTCGGGTAAGAAAATGCAAATGGGGATGTTGAACCTCATGTTCAAATTGATGGAGGAGGTGACATATTGAACCTTATATATTATAATTAATTGCCCCACCCATCTTTTCTACTTGAAAGGATGGGTGGGGTTTTTTTGGTTTTTTTGAAAGGATGGGTGGGTTTTTTTTGGTCTTTAAGCAATACCTAAAATGTCACAACCCTAGCCTTGAGCTCACAACCAAAACAAGGGTTTGCAAAGGTGCGAGCCAAGAATGCTCCTAGGAGTGTAAAAGAGTGTGAGGGAATGAACCCCCACACTCCCAAGTGAACTCCCACTTTGGGAGTTGGAGTTTAGATGGACTTCCGAATCTTCAGAAGGCAATTGCAAGGGCCAAAACTCATTGAATTGAAAAGTTAATTATAACATTGGAAAGCTCTTAGAATGTAGATGTTTAAAGTGGGCTCGCATGACCCATTTGGGTGCTTAAAACATAGGTTATGGCCAAAAGAAGGGCCAGGAATCAAATTACCAATTTGACTCCTAACCACTAAAGGTCGAGAATCGCCTTGATTTACTTGCATTCAAATGGTGTGTCATATATTGTTGGAAATTTATTGACGAATGCTTTTCTTGAGGCCTCATTTCAATTAGAGGTCTGCACAAGAAGTTATGAGCTTCCAAAGTTGCAAGAATCTCAATTTCGAAAATTTCGGGACTCCCAATTTGGGAGTCCCGAGACAAAATGACATTGGAGTGCAGGACCCCGTGGCTAGGCACAAAAAATACTATAAGGGGGAAGGTGGTGGCTTCCCCCAAGTTTGGTCGTGGTGAGTCTTATGAGTTTGTGTTTGCCCGCGGTTCGTCCGTGCACCAAAAGTGTTCCAATTATGCACTAACCAACTTGTTGTTTGGTTTGTGTAAGTCCGTGTGAATAATTGACCCGCTTGTCATTTGTCATAGTCCCCATCCCAGAATTTCAGCACGCTCCGTTTTACCCCCGAAGTGCTATGAGCCAGGGAGTGTACCCCAACTCTTTATCCTTCCGTTATCTTCACATTTGGACTCATAGTTGAGTCTATCAGGGAGCTTGGGGTGTGTCATGAAAACTTTGTAGGTGATTGTCCTTTCTAGAGTTAGCTTCATTTTTTATAATCTTGAAAATTAGGTTACACAATACTTTCATCTTGTTTTTAATATTTCATCCTTCTATGCAATACCTTCATTGTACATGGGCTAACCTTGATCCATAATGTTAATTTTCACATTAGGTTCATTATTTATTTATTTTTGGTTTCGGATGTAGTTGCCCCTCCCCCAATTGCCATAGAAGGTGTCCATTGGGCAAGGGATGGGCCCAAATTTGCTTACAAGGTTGATGGGTGCAATGCATCCTATATTGTCAAGTATAACTTTGTACAACATTTGCAAGCATGCCACAATGCGACCATGGAGCTAGGCAAGTTCAGATGCCCATTTATTCAAAAGGAGGGTTCGAGGCATCAAGATCATGCAACCATGCATGCGCGGGTCTTGAACAACCCTCTAACTTGCTTCCATCGTAATGAACAAAAGACAATTGCAAGGGCTAGGAGGCACACAAACTTAAAGTGGGTTAGGCTCCAAGTTGATTTATAATACACACCTTAGGTTCCTAAGCCAACACTTATTAAACTAGCCTCTAGCCACATTCTTCAACTTCTTAGCATGATTGCATGGGGTGTGGAGTCCATCCCTTTCAATGTGCGGGCCAACTTAAAGCGTTATGAGGACCTTGCACTTGTGATTCGAGCAATTCAAGCTAAGTATGTGAAGGTGTTCAAAAGCATTTGGATGGAGCGTAATTGGAAGTTTGCATCCCATAAGACAATGCGACATAAGGAAATTAGTCTTTTTATGTAATACCATGATTGAAAAATGATTCATGGTCAGTAAGTTTTTAATAATACCATAATCAATTTTATTTGAATTCTAGGTTTTAAGTTCCATATGCAATACTATTGTATTGTGTTGTTTGTTTTAGGGTTTGATGCACCACTAAATAGGTTTATGATTAATGTTGTGAACATAACATTGGCCAATCGCAAGGTATTTATGCAACGACATGCCAATGATCCAAAGGTTGCATCAACATGGTATAAAAGGGCCAATGGGATCCCATCCCCCTTTGGTAATGACATAGATAGCCCATGGTTTATCCCACTTTTGATTAGGGTGTTATTTTGGTCTTTAGGATTTAACGTAACAATTTATCTTTGAAGCAACCACATATTTACCATTATGACATGTTCCCCATTTGAAGGTCAGGTTGTTTTGGACTTGGGCATTTTTTGCACATTTTTGTAACATGTGTCACCCATGTTTTTTTATTTAAAGCATTTTTCTTTCATTTTACACCATCTTGTGTAAATAATTAGAAATACATTTTCACATACTCTTATATGTATGCTTGATGAAATTATCAAAAAAATTAATTCTAGTCTTGCATTCAAACCAAAAAACCTTTCTTTGCCCCCAAAAATTAGAAATTCAAACCTAGAAAGAAAGCAATACCCTCATGAAGGTATTTTGTAAACACCATGGATTGAATTACTTTGGTCTAAGATATTGGAAGGGTATTGCTTGTGCCTAAATTTTTGCAATGCACATGCAATACCCCTATTAGGGTACATTAGAAATCCTTTGGGCTCCATAACATATCTAAAGAATCTTGGAGGGGTATAGCATAACCTAACAAAACCTAGAAAGAACATAATACCCTCATAAGGATATTCTGTAAACACTATGGATTAAATTATTTTGGTCCAAGCTATTGGAGGGGTATTACTTGTGCCCAAAATTATACAATGCATGTGCAATACCTTTGTTAGGGTATATCAAAAATATTTTGGGCTCCATCACATATATATTGAAACCTAGAAGGGTAATGCATAGCCATACCAAAACCTAAAAGGAAAGCATTACCCTTTCAAGGGTAATCTGCAAACACCATGGGCTCAATTATTTTGGTTCGGGCTATTGAAGGCGTATTGCTCATGCCCAGAATTATTCAATTCACATGCACTACCCCTCTCAAGGTATCCCATAAAACCTTTGGGTTCCATAACATATCTTTTGGAATTTGGAAAGGTATTGTAGAGCCCTAGAAAAACCTATAAGGAAAGCAAAACCTACATCATTCTGTTATAATATCATAAACCATGGAACAAAATAATGTTTTTAAAGATATTTATTCCATGTTCACTGTATCATGCTAAACATATTTATTCAAGTAAATGAGGGTATTGCAAAGTTTTTCACATTGATGGTAGAATGTCATTCGAACAAAATTATGGAGTTTAAATGCAAGACCTGCATCATCTTGGGATATTTGCTTTCACCATGAAACTTGGAGGGGTATTGCATAACCTTACCAAAACTTAGAACGAATATAATACCCATACCATATTGTGACAATATCCTAAACCATGATACAAATGAAGGTATTATCAAGTTGGTCACATTGATGGTAAAAGGTAATGAAAATATCATTAAAACAAGGGTATTGCAATTACATTTCAAAACTTTGTACATACCTTATAACATCAATGTGACAAATATTGCAATACCCTCATTTACATATACCAAGGATTTTGCATTGGTCCATTAAAAAATTATTTTCATTTATGAGATTGAAAATGTCTTTCAATTAAATTTAATGTTTATTTAAAATTATTAACATAAAATAGTTATTAAGATATTATATGTATAAGAATGTTAATTTTTTAATAAATTAAGTATGTCATTATTTGATGTATTGTAAAATATATTTTACATCAAGTTTTAAAAATACATTGATTAAGTGTACATAATATTAGGTATTTATATTTCAAAATTCAATTAAAACCTTGACTGAAGGAAGTCAAAATTCTTACTAAAGGATTTTTTTTGTTCCAAAAAAAATAAAAAACAACAAGCAAGATGATTTTGTTGATTGCTAGGGTTGATGAGTGATGCCTATTGCTTGCTTGGCAATATTCATTGAAGCGATATAATGCATTGCTCTGTTGTAGGAAATTCTTGTTGCATTTTGGAAGAAACATAACTTAGCAATGCAAAAGGTCTTAATTTTGCGTAGAGGAGATAGCGAATGTATTTGGCAAGTGAGCTTATGCAATACCGAATTTTATGATGATTAGAAAACATTTCCAATGGACCATTGTTTGAAGAAGGGGGAACATCTGGTGTTTATTCTTGTTAAAATGATTATTTTGGTGTTCATATTTTTGATGAATTTGGTTTTGAAAAGGCAATCCCTAGAGGTTTTCAAGCCAAGGACAAAGGCAATAACTTCACTGTATTCATTTAGAACAAGATGATGACATCAATAAATCAAGGGAATCTGAGAAGTAAAAACCACCTAGAACTAGGATGCATGAAAATGAAGCTTGGGCACATTCACCCAATGTCCAAAGTGATCCTAGTACTAGTTTTTCATCATCATAGACAAGTCTAGTCACATGAGGCAGCGTACAGATCATATGTATGAAGGATATGACTTCTAGTAGCCATTTGAGTAGCTACCTAATGCCCATGTCTTTTTTTACAAAATTTGCTCCCTTTCTTTATCAAAGCGTCGATCTAATCATTTGGGTGGTGAACATTTTAAGCTAATTCCATTCACAATAAAATCATTGTTGTGTTCAACGCGAGTTGGAGGATTCACCATCATCATCCCTAATGTAGTAGTAGTAATGCCAGTAATTGTATTGTTATCTAACTTTTTGGTGGATTCAATCTGCACAAAGAATTGCATAGTTGAGTCATGTTCATCTTCTCAAGGTGTCAAGTGCATTGCACAACAACTTGGCCCTCACAAAGCTTCCAAATCCACACACTCTAACATGGCTTCTAAGATTTTATGAACATTTTCATACCCAGCTATTTGATAATCCAAATCATACCCAAAACGAGATTTGAAGGTTTTTCAAAGGCTTCCAAGAACAAACCCTCCTTTGGGAATAGACAACATTTTGAACATTAACTCCTTATCGTCAGCTATCAACTTTGGAACACTATGGAAATTAGTTATATTGTTGTTGTTTCTTTTTGTTGTTACAATGATAGTGGTTTAGTGGGACATGGAGAACGTTCCTCCTCTGCCCTATGATTTACTAGTGTTCCCATTTAGTTTTCCACTACAAAGAGAATTTGGGCTTGTTCAATGTGCAAGCACCTATTCGAGTGTTTGCATATGGGTGCTTGGAAGGATTATATGAAGTTGTTTATATTGTTGTCACCAAATAAGACATTTGTTTACAACATTGTTACTACATTTCATCATCATTTGGTTAAAAAAAAAATTCCACCTTGAATATATTGTCAGTTTGATGGGTAGAGAATCTCCAATAGACTCAAAAGTAAACAATTCTTTCTTTCAGCAACTGATTTTGCTTGATAGGATTTATAGCTTGTGTGTTGCACCCACTAATTTAATTTGTCATCAAACTTCTTATCAAATTATCTACAAATGGATATTTATCTTTTTTTTTAACTGAAGAGACTTTTTTTCAAGTTATTTACAAATGGGTACCCATATATCTTCTTTGTTTGTGAATTTTTCTTCTCAAAGTTTTTGCAAATTAGTACGCATGCCTTATTTTTTCAAAATCTTTGCGAGACTATAAGCTGCAAGTCCACCTTTGGATATCCATGTCATTATTGAAGCCAATATTCAAACACAAATTAAATGAAACACAAACAAAATTTACATAGAATTAGTATTCAATTACATGCATTAATAAAATATACAACGTTAATAACTTATTTTTAGGAAATTTTTAATTATTTTTGAAAATAAAAAACATCATGAACAAATTACATGATACATAACAATGGGTTTATATATATTAAAATTGCATTTAATATAAATTTTAGTAAATAATTATCTTATTATTTTACAAAAAAGATATTATATGTATTAAAATGAATAAACATTATAGTTTTATAATTTTATTAAATATATATAAGGTTAGGTTATGTAACAAGTAGCTACTAGCCTATTACTTATGTTAGGCTAGGTTGTCTAGCTTAGTTAGTGTTGACACTTTAATCAATTGTACAACCTTGGCTATGATCTTTTGTTGTAGTTGGTAATTCATCCTATGTTTGCGTTTCCATCCACACTTTTGAAAAATGCTCATTTTAACAAATATCCAATGTGCTTTTCCAAATGTGTTTAAAACTAGAAACATAAACATTGTATATAATCAACATATAGTCATTGGATCTTCATGCTCACAAAGAATAGATCAAGAATCACAAAAATCACAAAGAGAATATTTTTGAGAATTAAAGCTTGTTTGAGCTCTCAAAGAAAGCACACTTGATTCTAAAAAAACTTGGGCTATAAGGAAGGATTAATTTTGTTAACTATGCCACCACCCACATTGTCTAACCATACCCATTATAATGCTTATTGCACTATGTGTCATGTTTGCTTGCTAGTCAAAAGAAGCATGACAATTGTGTGTCTATTGTGCAGTTAACATGGGACATTACCTAATGTGGAGGAACTAGAGGTTACATCTAGTATAGATTATAAATCTTCATTGCTAGTACTTTGTTACAAAATCCAAAACCTTGGATCAGAAACAACAACTTACATAATTTATATATTGGCTTCATGGTGCATTATTTTGATTTTTGATTTTTGATTTTGTAATTGTACATGAAGAATTTGACTCACAACTCATTTGGATTACAACCCATTAATTATGGCCATTGATGAAGTTACTACCTTAATTTTATTGTTGCAAAATTTGCAAAGGATATGGTGTGATAATGCCCTAATTTTGAGTCAATTGATTAGGCAAATGATTTTGAAAGGTTTTAAAACTTGCCTATCATTTCACTCTACATGTTTAAATTTCTAGTTTTCATTAGGTCATAACATATCAATAGGTATTCAAGGAAAGCCACAACAAAAAAATCAAAGAATATTACAAAATTTGACCCAAATTTGGGTTCTTAAAACACTCTTTAAATTAATATTGCACATTCAATGTTACACACAGTAACCATGGCATTGCCAATGCCTTCAATGGGTTGATGATTTCTAGAAACATTTATGTAATGTAAAAACCACTTTTGATGTAGATTATGCATGAAAATGGAAACAAAACTGTGACCAAGAAATTATTTTGGGTTTAACTTTCTATAAGTTGATAGTATCTTAGTTGATAATCATCATAAATGCAAGAATTTAAATAGTTGATCCTAAGTTAAATCATGTTGCATCCATTATAAGATGATTACATGTCATAGCCCAATTGACGAGCTTAGTTGCTACTTTCAAAGCATTTGGAGCACAAATTTTGAACAACCACAATTGGAAGAAATTTCAAGGTTTTAGAAGCTTCATTTGAAGAATGCACCTCTAAAGAATACCCCACCTTTGCCCCACTTTCCTTCTCCATCAAATGTTTAATTAAATTTTTTACCAAATTAAAATAATTATGCAAATATTATATTTCTAGAAATGCAAAAAAATAATTTCACACATTAATAAGCTAAATATATCATCATTTAATACATTGTAAACTAAAATTTACATAGAATTAATTTACAAGGATTAAACTTACATAATATTAATAACTTTATTTCAAACTTCAATTAAAATATTTCAATTTACATAGAAATAATATTCAATTACATGCATTAATAAAATATACAATGTTAATAACTTATCTTTTGAAAATTTAAAAATTTCATTAAAAATAAAATTTACACAAGAATTACATTATACATAACCATGGGTATATATATATATATTCTTATCCTATTTAAAATAAATATGAAGATATTATATGTATTAAAATGAATCAACAATATAAATCCATAATATCATTAATTATATATAATGTATTATTTAATATGTTATAAATAACAATATATTTAGACCAGTATTTAAGCCAATATTATACATCATTAAAAAAGAATAATTACAAAAGGACTTGTGTTATATTTTTATAAAATATAAAATATTACCAACCTACTATATAATCATTTTAGGCTAGATTTATTTATTATATGTCAGAAAAGTTTTAAATAAATTTTCAATCATACATAGGATTAATATGGGAGAAACCATGTTTATTATTATGTGAATCATTAAAAAACTGTAGAAATTCATGCGTTTTAATTTTTTAAAAAAACATGCATTAAAACCTTATTAAATTAAAAACTTTATTTTTTATTTTTTGAAATGAGTTTACAACTTTAATAAGGAAAAAAATAAATATGTACATTGAAGAAATGTTAAGCAATGAATTTTTAATTTTTTGATTTTGACAGACTCTAAATTCTAACAATAGTAATAAATTTTACATTAAACCCTAAACCTTTGTGCCATCAAAGTGACCAATCGCATTACATTCATTTATATATATGTTAAATCATATTGTAGGATGAATAAACAATTTAAAAAACATGAATTTCATGATGTATTGGAAAGGAATACTTTTCCCACCTTTTGTCAAAAAAATTGACATAATAGAGAAATCCGTAAATTCACCCTGTCTTCACCCTGTCTTTGGGCCCCCTTTCACTTCTTAACCTCCTCTTTGACTAGTATCCGTAAAGTAAGGAAATTTTATTAAAACTCAGTATGAAATGCTGAAACTCAGCATTTAATGCACAAGGTTCGAGAGGAACTACAGTAGCTGTACGGATAGGAGTAGTGAAAATATATGTAGCAGCAGTGGAGGCGCTCAGGAAAAAAAAATCAGTTTTGATGGTTTTCTCAGTTTCACCCTGCCTTTCTTTTGCCCCCCTTGAATGCTAATGTACTTTTTTGCAGGTTTAAAAAATAATCTCACCCTGTTTATGACCAAACTCAGGGTACTGGTGCTGTCTTTCCCGGACTTTACGGATAACTCTAATATGTAAAAAATAAAAAATAAAGATAAACAACTATATAACAGTTACACTGTTATTATTTTGAGTGGTAGAATGGAGCCCATTCCTGGAAAAAGGCAGTAGTTCTAAACAACAAGGGTGAAGCTAGGGAATGCACAATGTATAAGGAAGAGGCCTTTAAATAAACTAGCTTCACTGGACATCTACTATATATTTATAAATAAGACATCATTGCACACCCAAGCACATAGCCTGTTAGACCAAGTCACAGCAAATAGCCTAATTTCCAAAGGCATATTCCAACCAGGGTTTGTTTTTCAATTTTGTGATGTAGCCACAATGGCAAAGCATCCACAAAATGAAAGAGCCCACTTTGGCTACAGGTCAGAGAGGATATTAGACATTTTCTAGAATCCTGCTATGTATATTGGTGACAGTGTTTTTTTTTCCATTCAATTTTATGATGTTGCTTCATTGCCGATCTTCCATAAGGAGATCCATCCATAAAAAGATTTAGCCACAATTGGCTATAGACAAGCTATGAGGGTAGAAATTTATTAAAATCCTTTTACATCCTCACTACTTGCTTGTTGAAAGTGTAGTAGAAACATGGTGACTTTAGAAAAAAATCAATTTTCGGCAATTATTTTTGAATTTTTTTGGCGAAATATTTAACATAACATACTTTTTTGAAAAGGTTTTGCCTAGATGCAAAACTTTGCACAAAAGATTTTTGGCTGATTCCAAGAGTTTGTCAATCTAAAATAAAATCATGCCAGACATCAGTCAAACCCTGTGATGGAACCGTGTTGGGCACCTCATTGACATCCACAAAAGTTAGATGGAGGGTGATAAACATGTCAAATTCTGCAAAGTTCGAAGGCGGGGGTGTGTTTAATGTGCTGCCCGAATCACAGGGTCAACAACCCAACATCTCCACACTGCAGGCACAGGTCCCGAGGAAGAGAGGAGGACATACTTCCCTTGTAGATTGACTCAAGGAGTATCAAGTCAGCTATTTCATGTAACTTCCCAACAAAAAATTATTATGGTATTATTCCCTGTCCATGAACTTAATAACTTAGGCCCTAGGTTTTCAATGTTTTTCATCCATGTGAAAAACACGGGTGTTGGCTAACTTATTAGCTGATAAAATAGAGTCAAAGTCGGTCTTTCAATCTTGTAAGTTTTGTTACAGTGGCTGGAACGTGTAAGCTCATAAGCACACGCCCACAAGATATGACTACTAGGCAATTTTTCAACTCCAGGCATGGAATCTGAAAAATCATGCCTTGCAGAGAGAGTGTGTCTGACTGTTTGCTAGAATTTGCTAAAGCCTTTCATTCCATTCACATCAAGGAAACACATGCGAATTGAATGATACCTTCATGATTCCTTCCAGTGTTGTGATTGTAAGTGTCAATAATCATATATATGACATGTAAATCCTGTGTAAGTGTAAATGATTGAGGGTCAAAATCAGGCTGAGTGGAGGTGATGGTTTTACCTGTGCTGGTCAACTCAGCTGAGTTTGTCAATTTTAGACTAGGTAAGTTGTGAGAGGTCGATGGTTACTGGAAATATCGTGATAGTGCCAAACGTATTTTTGGTAAGCAACGACCTGAAGCTGCTTCCTAGACTTAATGAAGAGGAAGGCTAATCTCACTTACTTTGTATTGCATTCTGATTCTGTCTTGAGTTGAGTGCTATTTTCTGATACAAGCCTTCTTCTTGAATGTAGATGAATAATCTACTTCTCATCCATGAAGAGCCCTTTCTGTCTGTGAAGAGGGCTCCTTATTATAAATAATGGTCAGCTCGATTTGCTTTCCTCCTTGTTTATGTCCCATAACCAGCTTGAGGCCACTAGCTACTGAATGCTCCCATGCCTTGACTATATCCGGTAGGTGACATCCTCTTGTCTGTTTATCTAGTCCACAACAGACCATTCATAGGATTGCATGATAACATAACGCTCTTGTTGATGGATGAAAAGTCATGTAACCCTCTTTTCAATGGATGAAAACTCATTTCCAATGTCGTGTCCAGATGACGTAAGCCTAGAAAAAGAAGGGCGAAAGTTTTGCTTGGTGAGCAACAAGTGGAGTATGGTAGTTTAGCTCCAAGTTCCCAGTAAACATAGCTAACCACGGTGGTTAGCTATGTACTAACCATCCACATGTGTCTACCTACCTAGGACCCACCAAGTGCCTTATCTACTTACATCCCTGGATAGTAACCACTTTCATTATCTACCTACTGACCTATGATACTTATTCACTTATATAGGTAGTCACCTAGATAGTGTGAGGCGGAAGTAGGTTTACACCACAAAAGTTACCAAGGGTGGAACCGTGGTAACTCAGGTGTGGTTCATCAACAACCAAATCATAACAAGTTTCTAATGGTGGGTGGTGGGTTACAAGATCCTCAGAAAGGCTGCAAATACCATACTTAGTTGAGGTTGCAACCTAATTTTTAAAGCTATTTTCAAGCTTTCAACCTATCCCTTTTAGGAGGTCAATGAGTGTAGGGTAAGGATGGGGAACAGGGGTGTTCTGAGAATGAGGGCCCTGTGTGAGGCGGGAGCCCAACACAGGACTCGAATTCCCAGAGCAGCCCCAGTCCAGGTCCTTACGGGGGTGTAAAAAACCCCTAGAATTTTGCTATTCATGAATGGATGGCTGTGATTCACTTGAGAGGAGCGGAGGCACCTTCCCCATAAGGTGGCTCCTCTAATGTGCCATGGAAGCTTTGATTGAAGTTCAGCTGCCAGAACAACGACAAACCCTATCTCTCAAAGTTGTAAGAGCAAACTCAACTCAAAACTCCCAATTTGAGATGCAATGCAGACAATTGTCATGCATGTTAGAAAGCAGTAGAAAGGAAGTATCTGATATCACATGGCAAATTCACAGAAAGAAAGCGGGGGTGATGAATTGCCTGAAGCTGCTTACCATCTAGATCTGGATAGATCTGAGAGATGGCACCACAAGCATATCATTTCTTACATTTTGGGGTAAGTTCCTTTGATGGGTTTCAGTTTACTGGGATTGATCTTCTCAGAGGTCATGAAAACCCTAATCTCATAATCTAAAGGGATTCTTGGCAGGAGATGTCAGTGTTGCCTTGCTGCTAGATCTCTCAAGAGACTCTGGTGACAGTCCGAACATTTGTGTGAAAAATTTGACCAGTGTGAATGTATACTTCATATGGTCAGCATGATTTCTTAGTGTGCGGTTTTTGCAGCTTGAGAAGCAGTGGCATAACTTTAGTTCAAGTTCTCATGGTGTTTGTGAATACTAAAAGAGTTTCAGAAGAAAAGACTTGTCATTTGTGAAGCATTGTGCAACAGTCAAGACCCAGACCCTCCACCATGGATTGCAATGTTGGCATAATTGACCTGAAATACAGTCATGCATTCTCAAGCTGCAAATCATATTTCTCACTTGTGTAATGCATCTTCAGCTGCTTCATATATTATGACAATTGCAAAAAACCTCCACAGCAAACATTTTGAAAACTAACATAAAAAGAATGAGTATGCTCATAACCTTGTAATTGTCATTGAAAAAACAAACCATTGTAAACTTACAAATAAAAAAGAACTCTCATATTCTCCTGGAGCACAAAGAGAGTTGGTGAAAGCTGTTTACAACATGGGCCTGGGTCACATAGTTCTTCACAGATTCTTGTCATGCCTGCAACCCTCTGCAGCTCATCCATCTCAGACTTCCAGTTTCACAAATTCATAGTATGTCTTCAGCAGGCCAGGCCCCCTTCCTGGTGCATAGGGTTTCCTCCCACACACCCTAACTCCTTACTAGCCATCTTCTTTGTCAATTGTAGGTTACTTGAAGATACTTGGCTCTTGCAATACTTCCATGTTCCTTCTCACCTCCTATGCACTTCAGGAACTCTTTGTACATTGTGTCTGCCATAGCTCACACAAGCATGCTTGTTGGTCAGAGACATTTTCTACATGGGACCTTCCACACTAGTCAAGTATTATTATATTTCTTTGCACATGGAGTAAATGAAACCCCCCAAACTCTAGACTCCAAGACTAAAAGCTACAAAAGCCAGAAAGAAGCAAAATCTTCAAATCCAATGGAGGTTGCAGATTACAACAAGCAACTCATTGTGTAATGGCTCTATGCCTCATGGCAAGTTCAAACCGGCAACAGTTCAAATAGGAAATGTTCCACAAAGTTCCCAAAATTCAACTCACAATTAGTCTACAACAATACCTCATGAAAATTCCTCAAAATGTGAAACCAAATGAAAACTACATCATCCATAGTCGCCAATAAACATCTCACAAAGAACATAGACATGCTTTGCTATGGATGACAAATCAAGAAGAGTAGTGGGTGAAAATAGAAACCAAAAACGATATCCAACTTTAATAGTGATACTCAAGTTTTAACTACTCCCAAGAGCTCCACTTTTGCAAAGTTCTTGGTTACCATCAATCTAGTTTAGTTCTTAATAAACCTACATAAACCCAAATACAAGCACAATTGACAATCGGAGAATGAAGGTGTCTTCAACACAATATCCACTTGGTTGGTATCTAATAAAAAGAGGGACACATTGGTTGGATTTGCAAGTTTGGAAAACATTGTTATAACCTAGGGAGATAGAGATAGGAAGGGTGTCAAGAATGTTCATAAACTCAAATTTTGGACCCAACAAGGTACATCAGAGATTGTCACGCACACACTAATAGGAGGACATAGCTCCATGTGTATATATAAAATGGCCATCTTGCTTTGAATGAAACTTCAATGAAGGTTTAATGTGGTCTTTGATTCTACCTGCATGATGAGATGCAAACCCACATCTAGGCATTTCACATAATTTTTTTAGCATTATATAATGTTTTAAAATTAATGGTTTCTTAAACTATATAATATGTATGTTTTTATTAAGGTATAAGGTGGTCCTTAAATATACAATTGCTTAAATATAGTTCATTATTTTAAAAAAATTATTTTGATTTGGCTTTTTTTCTTTCATTGTTGGGTAAAAGCATGACAAAGTAAACACAAAAAATGAGTGTCACCATTTCAAATATGTATCATGCATATAAAGCTTATAAAACAACATGAAAATAGATGAAATTACAATTGAAAATTGTATTTTCAACACCTTTATTACAATTTTAAAACAAAAAAAATAGGAACAAAAAAATTTTAAATAGAGGAAAAATATCTTCATTTATTGGACGATAAATTTGCAAATGGAGGTACTTTTTGTCTATTTAAAAAACTTTTACTCATTTACTTTTAGGGATATATATATCATTGTATCCTTGAAGGTTGGTGTTAATAAAAAGTAGAAAATTTATTTGTTAGCACTTGCTTACCACATACTTTACAAAAGCTTTCATTGCAAAAAGTGGACTTTGAAACTACTTGCATTTCAAACAAGTAGGAAAAATATTAATTGAAATAATCTGAAAATTAAAAATTAATGCACAATATTAAATAAAATTATGTTATTTTTTACTATTCAATTAAAAACATTTAATGTGCAATTTTTTTAATGATAAATTTTGTTGTTAATTTACATCTACTTCCATTCAACCTTAACAACATAATTTTTTACATACATTTTACTATGCTTACACCCTATCATATATTGTCTTTATTGCCTCCAAAGGTAAGCATATGTATTTATTATGCAATGTTCAACCTAACACAATGAATATACAATAGTTATACCTCATGTGGATTCTATAGATTTAAAATAATCCAAGGTTTTCAAATATAATAAGTGATAATGTGAGAAACCTAATTATAGACCATGTTAAACAATTGGAAAACAAGGAACAATGATGAAAACTTCAGCACACAAAAGTTGTGTCCAATTGGATAAAATGCAATAAACAAAACAATTGTATGTTATCCATTTCCAATCCTTTCCTACACCCACACACATGAACAAACATAATAAAGTAACATACATGCAAAATGATACTTGTTATTATTGTATGCATACATAACAACCATCGTGGGATCACACCACTATTACCCCAAGATAATAGTTAATCTTCCACCCTACACTAAACTTCTTCTGGTACTAAACATATCTCATGTATTTTTGATATTTTTTTCTCTATTCTATTACATTACAAAATGGACTTCACATTTCAACTAGTCACAAGTCACTTAGGGGTTAATGGTGATGGCATCATTCTTAACTTCTTTTTAAAACTTCAACAACTTCCTCTCAAATTTTTAATCTCACATTTTTTCCTTCCCAAACTAGGTGAAAGTACATTAGGATGGAACAAAAGTGATAGTTGATGAAGTCCATTTTGAAGGCTAAACTACAATACTCTAAAAGATGGATACTTTAAATCACATGGGTTGTATGATAAGGTGTCATTAGATTTTTTTTATAAGGATTCAAACCATATAACTTAGATTATAATAATTTTATATTTGAAAGATGAACATCTAAATTATTAATTTGAATGAAAAAACATTTCATAAAATCACTCATAATTGAACATACTTTTTAATATTTGGTCATCAACATCATATTATTGTTGAATTTTTATTCACTAAAGGGCATTATATGAGAATGTATAAAAAATAAAGAAGTTTTAAAACATAAATAATAATTTTTAACATAATAAAAATTTTATATTATAATATCCAACTTATTATGAAATCATAATATTATAATTTTTTTTTCTTGGTAATCATATTGTGTGTTAAGATTTGTTATTTTTTAACATGAAAAAATTTCACATGAATAATGTTTCCAATCCAATGTTGTTTTGTTAATTACTTGTGTCAAAAGCTTTTAAATTAGGACTTAGATGAAATGTTAAAACATATTTCAACAATTTCTTTTGACCACACAAGCATTTTCTATTTTTCAAGTTCTTATAATTACCTAGATTGTGGAGATCGATATGATTGTGAAATTGATTTTGAAATGAAAGAAAACTATTGTGTTGTATGGATATTGTTAAATTCCAACCTTTTTGATATTTATCTTGTAAGGGGCCAAATTAAGTTGAATCCAACATTCTTTGTTCAAGTTATAAGGGAAGACATGTTGTTTATTGCCCTTTTGCAATTATTTTGGAAATGAAAATGGATGTAAGATTAACGTTGTCATGAAATTAGAAGAAACTTGAATATAGATTCTAAGTAAGTAGATGACCAATATTTCAATAGACTTATCCATGTTTACAACCTTATCACATGTTCCCTACCTATGTACGAATTAATTTATGTATTACCAAAACCCAACCTATTTATCTATCTACCCACCCATTACCAACCACAAACCTACCTATCCACCAATAACCTATAAACTTACCTACCAACCCTTACATGCATACCTACCTACCTACTTCTTATTATCAACTTTCAACCTACCTATCATCCATGTACTTACAACCTACCCACCTATAACCTACCAACCCTTACCTACCTATTAATTACCAACCTTGAATCTATTTGTCACCAACTTACTTGTACCCAAAAAATTAAATGTTACCTACCTACTTACAAGTCTAAGTACCTACTATGAACCTTAAACCTACCTATCACATGTAACACCTTTACCTATTACTTGCATCATACCAGTCTATTTCCAATGTACATATTTATCTATTTATCACCTACTTATTATTGACCTACAACCTGGATCTATTACATATTTAGATGGTAATACGTTTTTAATCATGTAAGAATCATAAATCATAACTTGGAGTTGTAATTGTAATACAAGTTGAATAGGACACCATATTTGGTCAAGTAACCTATGTTTAATTGGTGAAACATACTCAAGTTGCAAAACATTAGTCGGTACGGACAATATTTCTTCTAGTGTGACAAAACAACTTATTTTGAAACTTAATAGTGTAAAATCAATTGATGTAGTACTCTTGCAAAAGCTTTAAAATGTGTTACAAGCATGTTTAATCTAGCTTTTTGTCCAATCAAGTTCATGTCCCTTCAATAAAAAAGCTTCCAAATTGTTTATTATCCTTTCAATTAAACACTTGTTCTTTTATTTTTCAAGTTATTACAACATCTTGATAAAATTTCAATAACATGTTTGCATTCCCAAAATAGTCTACTACTTCCCTTTTGTTACAAAGTTCATGTAGTTGAGGCAAGTAAACCCTCAATGCCAAATGCAATGTCTTTTTCTACACTTGAAATTCAAATACCCCAACAATGCACCTTGATTTGCAAAACAATGCTTCTTGAGCCCACATTAGGCATTATGGACTTTTTTACACGTTTGATTTTCAAACTTGATGGCACGACTTGATATACACAACAATGCCACAACCAATGTTTTGATGAACATGATACAAACAATGCTACATACAACAATAAAACTATTTTACCTACAATTTAAATTCGGGTCCATCCATGTTAATAGGAGCCAACAATGCCCCTTTAAGGGATTGCTTTTAATTCAAGCTTGAGTTTTAAAATTTTAAACAAATATTGAATACTATTATGTTAAATTTTATATTAAAAATTTGCTAAAAATAAGTATGTAGATATTAAAATTCTCCAAACATAGTTAGGTATGAGTCTTTACATTGCAAACAAACTAGTTACAATTATTTTAAAATATTTCTAATTCATCATATTAATTTCATGATATATATTTGTTCTCATGATATATCATGAATGTTGGTATATAAGTAAATCCTAAAATTTAAACACCAATTTAAGTTGTTATTTCAAAACATGGAATATAAATAGTGGCTACAATTGCTTTTGGCTCCAATTAACAAAACTATTGCAACAATATTCAATCATTAGATTAAAATTGACATTAGATTTTGATTTTTTATATTCCAAAAAAATATAAAAATTCACTATGCTCTAAAATAATAAAACTTGAAAATCAATATTACAATTTAAATATGAATTTATTTCAAATATTAATAAACAAACATATGAATAAGTTGGAAATTTAATTTTATAATATTCAATGATTAAGAAATACACCAATATTTTTCATTGAGCTTTTCAAAAATTCTAGTTTTCTTTTTCACCTTTTGTGTTCATTCATTTCAAGTCAAATAATAAAATATTTGCATACGGAGGTATCCACCTTTCACATCACAACGCCAAAATGTGGTTTTATGATTAGAACATTTGTGACTAATGTCCAAACATAGTCATATAATCATATGTGGCCTTTAATCACTATCATTTTAATGACTATGGTCAAAATTATAATTACATGATTATACATTTGATTATAATTAAGAATAAAAGTAATTATGACTAAAAATGTGACTACACAACTAGTGTATTCATATTGAAGCAATATTTGAATTTGAAACAATATAACCAAATTCAATTTAGTTTAAAATTGATTAAAAAAAAAGTAGTTTAATTTAGTTTACCGTAACTTAAATTGACTTATTTTAACACAATTTAATTTATTTTAGCTTAGTTTAGCCTAAAGGCATATTCACAATCAAGGTATCATTTTTTTGACAATAAGACTCAAGGACTTTGTTTTTGTTATCTTCCAAATATAAAATCCAAATGGAATAATTTAAATGAGAGATATTCGATAATTCAAATTATGATAATTTCCATGGTGGTGGTGATTTTTCACATGTGTATGTAATTGTGCATAAATATTTTGGTAAAAAATCAAACATGTAGAAAATGAGTACATAAGTTTTTATATACAACTTAACATGTTTTCTTGCACGAAAACTTCTTGCACATTTTGTCGACACTTGAAGCCACAAATTCTAAACCTAGTGAATACAAAAAATCAGCCAAATGGGAAAAAAGTGAACCATTTTCCTTGTTGGGTGCGATTATAATCAAATGAGCCAATAGTGACAAAAGACTCAAAGATTGCAATTTTTTTGTGGTCATTTTCACTTCATCATAGAAATGACTTTTGGGATGAAATATTTTGCAATATGTTATTAAAAATACATATAAAATTTTCAAAAAATCACATTTTTGTATTAACTTTTCATGAATAATTAAGAATTTTGAAAAAGTGGATAGATTCTATCAAATTCTATGTTTCATTTTGAAAAATGATCTTAATTTCAAATTGTATGAAAATATGCTAATTATTTAATGATTTATTTTATTTTTTCATAAACTACAACTTTGTTTTAGATGTCATGTACATTACACCCCATTTACATGTGGTAAAAGACTTTTGAAATTAAAAAATTCTGTTCAATACATTTTTAATTTTTAAAAATTTAAAATTTCACAACTTTCAAATTGTGAATGGTTTTTGAGTGTCGATAATAAATTAACATCATCTCAATTTTTTTCTCATCAAAATTCTTTTATAAAGAGAGTCCTTAGTTTAATAATTTGTAACATTGACTGCTTTTGATGCAATTGTTTTTCAAGTTTAAAGGTCCGTTATTAAAACCAAAACCCAAAATATATTTTTTTGAATTTTTGTTTTGAATTTTTCAACATTCATATTAGTCATTTAACATTACATTCCATGATTAACATGGCATTAAAGTGGCACCACAAAAATATATCCAACAAAATACAATTTTTATAAAGTTTTGGTAGTCGCTTAACATGTTTTTTTGGCTTGTTTGATTATGATTGCACCTTATAGCCCTTTTAGAATGGATTCTATAACTTTCAAAATTTTTATATCATATATTATTTAATCAAATGCATTATATGAAAATTGCCAAACATAGATGTATACATTACTTATCCATGAAAGAAAATTGAAATCAATTGCATTATTTAATACATTCCTTTTGATTTCTTTAAGATGAAAATTGTAGTTAAGGTAAGGATTCAATTTTTTAAAAAGGACTAAGAAAGAAATTTATATTATATCCAATTTATTTTTTTAAAAAATGAACATGACATCATTCTAGTTATAGTCATATACCAATCCCCTATAATCATGAAATATTTTATGTAATAAAAATCCAAAATAGTCTTTTGTAGTCTTTTTTTCGTAAGACCATCCTTTATGAATATGCCCATAAATAACATAGTTTAGTCTAATTTAACCTAATGTAGCATAATTTAACATAATTTTATATAATTTAAACTAATTTGAACCAATTTTTTTTAGTTCAATTACCTTAATTTTAACCTAAAAAAATATAAGTAATTTAGTTTAGCTAGTTTTAAAAAAAACCCAAATTAAACCAAATTAACCAAATTGAAGCAAATGTACCCAAAATTAATCCAAGTTTAGCCAAGTTTAATTTAAATGGCCTAGTTTAGCCATGTTTTGACAAGTCTATTCAAGTTTAGCCTAAGTAGCCATGTTTAGCCAAGTTTAACCAAATTTAACATCAATACCCTATTTTAGTTTAAGTTATCCAAGTTTTACCAAGTCTAACCAAGTTTAATTTGAAAATAGTCATGTTTAACAAATATATTTTCAATATCATAATTTAATTTGATTTTTCCAAGTTTTGCCAAGTTTAGCCAATTTAATACTAAGTAGATGTGTTTATCCAAATTTAGCCAAAGTTTAGTTTCAATACCTTAGTTTAGTCTAATTTATCCAAGTTTAGCCATGTTTAACCATGTTTAGCCCTAATACACTAGTTTAACCTAATTTATTTAAAATCTTCCAAGTTTAGCCAAATTTAATTTAAGTAACCATGTTTAGCCACAATACTTTAATTTAACCTAATTTATCCAAGTTTTTTCAAATCTAATTAAATTTAACCTAAGTAGCCATGTTTAACCAAGTTTTGCCAAGTTTTGTTTTAATATTCTAATTTAGCTTATTTTAGCCAAGTTTTGCCAAGTGTAGCCAAGTTTAACCTAAATAGCCATGTTTAATAAAATTGTGCCAAGTTTAACCAAGTTTAGTACAATACTTTAGTTTATACTAATTTATCCAAGCTTTTTCCAAGTTCAGATAAGTTTAACCAAAGTAGCCAAGTTTTGCCTTAATACCTTAGTTTAGCCTAATTTATTTAAATTTTGTCAAGTTTTGCCAAGTTTATCCTCAATACCCTAGTTGAATCGAATTTATTTAATTTTGCCAAATGTAGCCAAATTTTGCCTAAGTGTTTTAATTTAACCTAATTTTGCCAAATTTAGTTAAATTTATCTTAAATTATTTAGTTTAACTTATTTAATAATAATTTTGCTAGGTTTTGTCAAGTCCAACCAAGTTTAGTCTAAACAATTGTGTTTAGCCTAATTTATGTTAGTTTAGTCAAGTTTAGCCTACCTTAGCTTAGTTTAAATTTACATTAGTTTATGGTAAGTAGGCTTACATTTAGGTTAGGAATGCCTAAGTTAGTTTAGGTTAACCTATGTTAGCCAATGCTAGGCAACTATGTAGCCTAAATTAACCTAGGTCAACATAGGGTGAGTTAAGTTAACTTGAGATAAAAACATTATTGTTTATACATTAGTGGTAAATAATAGTTATCATAAGCAAATAATGCGGTGCAATGGTTAAGGAGTTGTTCCCCAAAGTGGAGGTGGGGAATTCAAATTTTCCCACTTGCAAACTTAAACATCTAAACACTTAAATACCTTGGTGGTTTGCCTAACCTATGAAGCTTTTTCATCGCCTAGGCTAGGTGGCCTAGGCTAAGCTTCTTAGGTTAGGTCCCTTAGGTTAAAAGGTTAGCACATGGCAATATTTGATTGGAAAGAAAAAAATTAGTGTTTAGAAAATTGTGACATGTGGTATTTTGTGAGGCAACCATGTGTCTTGTTGGATCCAAGACTATGTTCTTTGCGACTAATGTGACTAGTGGCATTTATGACATGCTCTTTTGGACTAGCAATCATGTAGTCATCTATAATTATAGATTGCACATATGACTGTATTTTTGTAGTCATAGATGCAAAATTTTGATGTTGTGCATTACATATTCAAGAATACCAATTTACTTACAATGTTCATCATTTTACAACAGCCTTTGAAGAAAACTTTCAAGTTGAACAAACTTCAACATTCATATTCCAAAACATAATAAATATACAAAACTGTTGTCCCCCAAAATTTCATCCTACAGATAATGGATTAATGATATAGGTGTCTTTTTGATCAAACATTATTGGAATCCAAATTTAGTTATCATTTTGATTTATTCAAAACTTACATCCATCCATACATGACAATCGAGAAACATGTTTTGTTATTCGAGTTTGGAATTTGATAATGACAATTTTATTATTCAAAAGTCTTTGCTATTGTTTAGCATGTTAGTTGATGTTTGTGCTTGTGAATTCAAGTTAAGAGCCTCAAGAAGTCTAATCCAAATAGCCAACAACAACCCCTCCCCATGACAATTTTCATCATGTGATATGAAATCAATCACTTTTAAAAATTAAATCACAAATTGATGGGGGGTTTGCCGTGCACAACCAAATTATACAAAAATGCTAGCAAATGTTTTTTTCACATCTTTTAATGAATGATCACCACTTTAGCTACAAAGAAAAATTCCCCAAAAAAACATTCCTTGGTACATGAGAAGAATGGAATGCATTTTATTGTTATAGATTAATGTCACATAAGGCACATTTTTTTGTGTTAAATTTATGTGCACATGTGATATAACTTTTCAAGTCTAATTGTCTATCTTACATTAAGGTCATGAGAAGAAAAACTTAGGATGTTAAAGGCTATTTCAAATAGGAGTATAGTGTGAGATTCAATTGAACCTCTAAACAATACACAAAATCTAGGTGCAATTCACTAGTCTCCATTCAGTAGACTAGTGAACTCATTGCATCCCCAATATATTTTATTCATTGGAACTAATGAATTCATAACATGTATTTAATTAATTTTGGACTTTTCAAATTTGGTGGTTAGGATCAATTTTTTTGAACAAAACATTGGAGATATCTATTTTTTGGATCATTTAATGAAGCAAAACATTATTAATATCTATTGTTGCACCATATGGTGGTCCCCAAATCAAAGTTTCTCTCCAAATTTTGAATCTTCAAATGGTCATTTGTTAATTCTAGACTTTTCAAAAGTCTGGAATTAATTAAATACATGATTCATTCAAAATCCAATGAAATCCCTTGGCGTACAAGGATACTTTTTGTTGTGGCGAGATATTGTTTTGCCTAAGCTAGGTGTCTTTGGTTATTTAATTTCAATAGAGGAAGCTACTATGAGCCTATTTAAAATTGAGTTGTCATTTTATAGGTGGACTACAATGACAAATGTCAAAGATTTCAATCTTTTGAATAAACAGGAAAAACATGAACAATTTTGGTCTTTTTGCATGGAAAATAATGGGCATTGTGGGTTTGTAGATTGAAATCAAAAGGATTTTTAGTGTGGTTAGGATTATCATAAGATTGAGGCTTGTTGTTTTAACATTGATAATTTGGACAAGCTAGTCCTAATCATGAAAAATGTTTAGATGACCCTAGATTAAGGACTTGCATGATTGGTTTAAAGGTCAAGTCAATAGAAGAATTATACTTGGATGTTGAAGACTCTTTGTTTGAAAAGAATAAGGAATTGATTACAAATTTTGGTTTATTTGAAGAAGATTAATGATGTTGAAGAATGTAAAATGCAAAACACCTTTGATGTAGACAATTGCAAAGTTAAAAGGAGGTAATTATAAATTTATTCTAGTTTTTTGTTGTTTCAAGTGGTGGTTTGTATTTTATTGACCATCATGCATTTGTTTTATTTTAATTTTCTAATCACTAACCAATTGCGATGTTGAAAGCATGTTTTGTGGGGTTCCTAGGACACACACAACAATGGGTGTTGAAAGTGTGTGTTTTGTGTGGTGTTCCAAGTGAGGTTCCTAGGAAATCCCCGACAATGGGTAGAATGCTTGGGCGATGAAATGGGTGAAAATAAAAAGTGAAACAATTTTGGATTTTCTAGACTTTCACACAAGTTTTTTATGTGCTCTTTTTGTGTTCTGTTCATGTATTGGAGCTTTGTTGTTGAAGTGTGATTTTGTAGCCAATATTAGAACAATTTGTGTTTTGCTTGTTTGTGTTAGTTTTCAACTTTCCATGGTATTTTCATTTGATCAACTTGTGTCTTTTTTGCTTTTTTGCTTTTGAAGTTTAGAGTGTTAAAAAAATAGAGTTAGGCCCTAGTTGAAAATTTTGTGAATCAATGTCTATTTTGGTATTTCATAAGCTTCAATGTTTTAAACATTAAAAGTTAGTTAGAGGACGTGGTGTCTTGGTTTTTTTTTGTCTTTTTTGGTTGTGAAGTTTGAACATTTAGAAAAAAATAGAGTTATGGTGTTTGGTTTTGGTGTTTAAGCTTGTATGTTTAAAAATTATAGAGCCATGGGGTTGTAAGTTGAAAGAATTGTAGAGTCAAAGTCTATAGTGTCTTGTTTTGCTTTTGTGTCTTTTTTCTTTTTTGATCTTGAAAGTTGTGTCTGTTTATGTTTGAAAGCTTAGGGAAAAAAGAGGAGTTGTAGTCCAAGAGTGTATTTTGTGCCAACCTTTTGTGTGAACCTACCATCACTTTAGTTCAAGAAGATGACAGTGATTACATTGAACATGAGCAACTCCAACTATTGATTTTCAAGATGCATCCAAGTTGCAATTATTATGATTGTGATTACTTAGTCATTATGTAGTGTAGATTGTAGCCATTTTGTAACAGCTGATGTGATTAAAGTTTAGATCTATTTTGTATGTTGGGTGAGACAAATTTTCATTGTTTCTTGTTAGATTTTGGCACAATTTTTGTAATGACAATTTCACATGCACATTGTTTTTGAGTGTGTTTTTGCATGAAAAATTATATCGAATTTTATTATGCTTGTCATGCATATGCTTAGGTCCTTGTCTGCATGAGATCTTATATCCAAACAAATGCAATGTAATATGCTTGGATGTAAAAAGAAAATTAATCTATGTCGGTGCTTGTAGGGCCTAACTTTACCAAAAAAATTTAACAAGCCTAAGCCCACTAGGATTTACATACTATAACTTTCTTGTAGGTCTCGTTTGGAGGGTATCTCTAAAAGTACATACCCACGCAACAATGGTGTCAACTTGCATAATAACCGTGCACATAAATGGAATTGAGCTATACATGTCAAAATCCTATTGTAATGCACCCGAAATAAAAAAAAGAAATTGTGACCTGTATGTATTGGTCACAATTTCTATTTTCAGGCATTGGTATTTGTTTCCTTCCTTTGTTTCTCAAACCCCTCTTATGGAGATGGGAAATAAAAACCCCCCTTGCCATAAGGTTCTTAGGTTGGGGGGGAAGAACATCATAGTTCTAGTGGGGACAAGGTATCATTGTCATTGTTTGGGGGAAAGTATTTGTTACTTCTTTGTGAGCACAATTCGCTTTCATTTTCTCTTGGGAAGAGATTTTAAAATTTTAATATCCATGAGGAGAGAGATTTTTTCACTTTTAATTTAGGACAAGAGGGTCTCATCATTTTGATATATATTTTTCTAATTAGGTTTTAGATTTGAAGGTGGGAGATTTTATTTGAACTCTGGGAAGGAGTTTTTCATTTTAATCTCTTGGGAAGAGATTTTTTTAAAATAAAAATATTTAAAAGTTCATGTGATTTTTTTGATTGAATTTCAATGGTAGGTACTTCTTAGTTTTGACACCCTCCCCCAAGTGAATTGCCAAAAAGATCAGACCTGCCCAATTCCCACTGCAAAAAAAGATCGGTAAAAGAAAAGACGGCAAATGAAGGTTTATAACACAAACACCAGTGGCGAAAAGCGGCGAAACCCCAGTGGGCAGCAGCGTTCTCTGCGTTGCCTGGAACGGCGACCTATGCATTGCTCGTCTCTCTCTCGCGCGTTGCGCTTCGCTCACGCGCCCTCTTCTCTCTCGTCTTCTGCCCTGCTCTCTCTCCCTCGTCTTTGCTCCTTTGCGTTCTGTTGGAAATACTTGTGCACGTAGCCTGCTTTGCGCTTTCACCACCGCTTCTCCCCCTCCTTCCTCATGTAGGTACAAAGCTTTCCGTAATTGCTCGCGCTTTTCCTCCCTTTTGTCGGCCAAAACTTCGTGTATTATTAATTTCTTTGTTACTCTGCAATTTTGGTATTTGTTCCGTTTTCTTGCGGTCTTTTTTTTTGGTCTTTTTTTGCAGCCCCCTTGCATGCTCGAGTTCTCGTCACAGCCATTTGTAGAGTCGGAAAGCATCGTATACACACTCTAGTGACCGTGTTGTCATACGCTTCAAGGAGTAGATCTCATTTCCTTTTCTCGAATAATAATAATAATAATTGTGTCTATGTGTGTATATGTGTGTGGAGTGTTCGGTGCTTCAACTTCTCATGTGTGCCCGGGAGCGGCGACCGTACTCCTGCTTGCTTTTTTTTTTTGGGCCCCTACAGGTTGGAGTTTGTGGATCGAGAGCTCTCAGGTGCTACTACTAACTTACTTTCTGCGTTGTGGTTTCCAGCTCTACTAGTACGCTGCTTGTCTGATCTGTGCAAGGACGCGCACCGGGTGTTTTGTAGCGAGGGAGGGTCAAGCGATTTGCTATGATTGAAGCGTGGCTTAATACCTTAGTTTAGCAATGAGTCCGGTTCTTGTTCAAGTCTAGAGGTTAAAGTCTGGTCTGTTTTAGTAGTGTAGTTGGGACGGACATGGCCTTGCTGATATATCTGCAGGAATTGGGACATTGGACGAAGATCGTAGTCATGATCCGGTAGTATGATTTGAGAGGCAGGCTGGTCTCGATCGACGGAAAGACTCAAGATTTCCTCTGTTTCAAGAACAGCTTGGAGTACCGAATTATGATACAAGTACGTCGTGAAAAGAGATCTAGCAGATTCTGATCTGTGGTCTTCACAGCTTTTACATATCGCTCTAGAGTTCAAGAACTGGAATCATCGCTACATACAACGATTCTTGTTCATTTGGGAGATTCTTCCGTATTTTCTTGCTGCAACAGCCTGGTGATACGGTACGGGGTACCAGGGCAATTACAGTACTGTCGTGGTCCACTAGGAGCAAAGTGAACATGCTGTCGAGACGATTATAGAACTTAATCGTGTGAGACGCCAGACAAGCACAAACAAGAATCGATAATCACCACGACCTCGGCCCGGGCTTTCGTCTCTGATCTCCAACTCCCGTACGAATTGTATCAAACCCTTACATTATTGCATTCATCATGTGCGTTGCATGTGTCATAGCTTCTGCTACGCCACAGTTATTTGTGAAACTTTGTATTGCTGCATGCATGCAAGATGAAGAGGAAATCCTTGCTGTGAGCATGTAATGCTCCATGATAGTAGTGCAAACTAGCCAGAGGTAGATCATGTTTTATGTCATAAGTCTTGGCTCGTGATCTCCCGGGTGACATTCCGTATCAGAAAGAGTTATTGTAGCATTTTTCATGCACATATGGACTTCAATGTCCTCACTGTGGTTTCTGTTGCGTGGAATTTTGAGCGCATTGCCTCTCAAGCCAAATGCCAGTTCAGTGAACATCTTGGAATTGTTGAAGAAATGTTGGCCAAACACTGTGTACTTGCATTTGAAGACAATTTTGGACTATGCAATAGCTCAGTCATGGCCCAGAACTTGGGCCAGCTGCCAAGAAAAAAAAGATATGAGCTTTCTCCTGGAAGTAAACCATAGCATGCAGATCACTGTTGATTGGTGACAAGAAGGGCTTGACAACTTTTAAGTGGTAGCAATTTAACAGAGATTCTTCTCTATGCCATCCATATAGGACCTTAAAGCAGTTTGATTTTATGTGTCAACCTAACTTCTCAAGGTGGCCGTTGTTGTCAGGGGTGGATAAATAGGAGAATTGGGTGTATAGTTCCAGCCCTGTTAATCCTATCAGCAACACAGAGGAGAAGTGCAGCTGATGACCATGAAGCATTTTGTAAATTTGCAAACTGTCTCTCATTGGGCTGTGAATGGTTGTGTTCAACCAGTATGACAGACTAGAATACTAGATGATTGGACCCCATCACTTTCCTGACATCCTCTTGGACTGATAATTGGAGGGTTTAGGTTTCATAGATCACGGGTGACATTGGATACTTTGCAGGTTTACAGGTGCTGGTGGTTGCAGCAAAGTTTGCAAAACTCAATGTTTCAGAGCAGAAGGAGATTTGACAGAGTTTGCAAAGGGCAACAACATTGCGGATTTTGATGTTCTCCATAGCTGGACATGTAATGAGTTAATTGAGCTACTATGCTCTGAGAGTGGGGTTAAAAGAGGCTAGCCAGGTGTTTCGAAGGCCAAACTAATTGACCATTTACTAAACATGATTTGCCATAAGGACTCTGGGTCTTCAAGAAACATACAGACTTCAGCCCTGCAGCAGTCCATAACCCCGAATCCACAGCACCGACAACGGAAGCGAGAGCACCCATCCCGCCTTCTCACCTCACCCCCATGTGTTCCCTCTGATGTTGCTGGTAACAGGTACCAATTATCAATTGTCTCCTTTCCTCATATAATTATTTGGTTCCTCATCCCTTTGGTCAACTTTGGCTGTGCTTTAGAAGAAGGTGCACAGGTCCCACAGGGAATTGACCTCTGGATTCTGCAATCTTGTAAACAGCACTTCTAGATAGGTTGTGGGAGGGTCTGTGAAGTATATGGAGATGGACCATGACCTAACTGCAACCTGGTTCATATTGACTACCTACTTGATATAGTATAGAAGTTCTTTCCTGAGGTCATTTGAGCTTGTCAAGAAGCATAACTGGGTGTGAACTCTCTGGCAACTTTGCTGCTTCAGGTACCAGCAGATATGTGATAATTCAGCCTGCAGAGCAGCAATCAAGGCTGGGGATGCCTTTTGCAAGCGCTGCTCCTGCTGCCTCTGCCACCAATTTGATGACAACAAGGTTCCCAGTTTATGGATTGCTTGCTCTGATGAATGGGGCAATGGAGAGATCCCTTGTGGGCTCTCATGCCACCTAGAGTGTGCTTTGAGACATGAGATTGCAGGTGTGGTGAACATTGCTGGGCAGATTTGGCTGGATGGAAGCTACCACTGCTCATCATGTGGGAAAATTACTGGTCTTATTGGGTCAGTTTTATCTAACTCTAACTCTTTCCATGTCTCCCTGCATGCTTACCTTTCTTTCACTGCATGGACTTTGTCCAGAGTCCATGATAGCCAATTGGAGATGGCTGGCAATGACAGGTCCAAAGGCTCGGATATCACAACTGGTGCCCTACTACTTCTCCTCAAGGTGCTGTGCAAGTTCACTAGCAACCTATTTTTATCATTTGGGTGCATTTCACAGGTGTTGGAGAAAACAGTTAGTAGTTGTGAAAGATGCACGGAGAGTTGATATCCTGTGCCAACGGCTCTCTCTTGCACAACGCCTATTGGAAGGGACAGTTTGCTACAGAGAACAACATGAAATTGTGGACAAAGCGGCAAAAAAATTGGAAGAAGAGATAGGACCACTTGCTGAAGCTGCATCCAGGTGTGTTAGAGGCATTGTTAGTCGTCTCTCTTATGGTTTGGATGTCCAGCAGCTTGCAAGGGAAGCTCTTGAAGCTGCAGATCTTCTCCAGGTTCCAAGTGAAAACTCAGATGGTGTTTCTCAAGGTACACCATTCTCCCATCTTTATCTATGTTTTGAGTCCAAAATCATTGTTAGGGGAAGGGGCCTATGTGATAATTTCCATGTTTTAACAGTCTGTTGCAACATGTAAAAGTAGTTCTATAGCATAACACCAGAGAAAGACTGCTGGTTCTTGCATTTATGGTTGACAATCTGGTGTCTCCTTTTGCAATCTCCAATTTGAAGTTGGGTGTTTGTGCCAGAGACACTCATGGAGTCAATGCTGTCAGATGGAGTCCATTTCAAAAATCTGTCATCCACCTCAGTTGTGGTGTGTTGGAAGGAGCCGGATGTCAAATCAACACCAGACATCTGGGGCAATCAGCTATGGCATTGCAAAGTATCAGAGCAGGGCTTCCTTGAGAAGCCAACATGTACCCTTTCAAGGACAGAGAGGAGAGCCCTGGTGTCCAAACTTGAGCCCAGCACTGAGTATGTGTTTAAGGTAAGCTTGACTGTGGCACTAGTAGGACTTTCAATCTTTTCTCTACTTGAGAAAATCTTGCACACACTTTGACAACTGGTGTGGTGACAAACGGGTGGGAACTGTATCAAAAAGTAAATCTCAACAGTTTTCATGGATAGAACTATTTGTATATTGGCAGGGTCTTTGAGCATATGAGATTAATATTTTGAAGTTTTTGACAATATAAAAGAGGCTCCTATCCTAAACAAATGTTTGGTAGGAGCCAGGTTCATAGTCCCTAGTGCTTGTTGCCAGCTGTTTCTATGATCCACTACTTTTGACTATGATGGTACTACTGCCCATGACCTCATCTGGCGTATGTTTCTTGAGGTTGTGACAAGTTTAGAATCAGGAATTATTCACCATGAATGTACCTGGACAGCCTATAGCAAGTCAATAAAATCTTTGTCAGCCTGATTCTAGTTGATTCTGATTTGGATTCATGGTTCCTTTCAGCTGTTCAAGCACCACATAGCTTTGTTACAGATCAGCATTGCTCCATTCGATCCCATGATCTATTAGATGTGATGTCTTGAATTTCATGGCAGGTTGTTGCATTTGATGCTACTGGTGGAATCAAGAATTATGAGGCTCATTGTTTGACAGAGCCGCTCAAGATCCCTTTTGAAACACACCTGGAAGTTGAGCGGGAGGCACGATTTTTGGGCACACCTGAAAATGCAGCAATAGGACTGGGTGGGAATCTTCAAGGACTACTGAGTAAAAATGTATGTGCGAAGCAAGAGGTCAGCAATTCAATACACACAACCTTCAAGGTACACTTCTCTTCCTCAGAAACACAGATTGCTATTTTGCAAATAGCTGCTATGAGTTGTGTCTTCCAGATTTTTGAGCATTTGAATGCCTTGTGACCTGTGCTGCAGCCTCTGTATCTGGTTTTGCCAAGGTAATACTTTGTGGACATGGGGTTCCAGTCAGTTAGAAACCAGTTTGGACCTGAGTCTGTTCTAGCCTGACTAAGCTACTGTGCAGTGGAGGATTTGTTCAGAGTCAAGAGGTCTGCTGCAAGTTTTGCTAGAGAGTTTGGATAGCTGATGTGGATCTGAATGCTGTCTTAGGTACATGATTTAGGCAAAATTGTATGCGCAGCATGGGCAAGGAAAGGAGAGTTGATGCCTGGGACAAAAAAGGGTACTGTTACAAGAACATTAGTTGGAGCAGACGGTAAGCCAGACTCTGAGGCTAGACAAGCAGAAGCAGGTCCATCTCAGGCAAATGGAAGGATAGGAGGAACCAGGACACCAACAGAGGCTAATCTGAGTTCTATCACTAAAGAAGTGAGCCAAAGGCATGGTGATGGGGCTGCTAATGGTGCATCTGGTAGATCAGCTGACCTAAGCCTTCGTCATCTCTTTCATCAAAGAACTAGGTTAGAAGATAACAAGCAACTCATCAGTTTGGTGATGGAGGACCAAGCAGACTTACTAGCGGGAGCACAGCTTTCCTTGCCACCAGCTAAAATATCTCCAATGCCCTTGGGAGACTGGGACAGCAGTGATCATATCTCACATGTGCAAGGGGCTCGACTGATAAAGCCAACAAGTACAGGAGACAGGATTTCTCAAGAAAATGCAAGGCATGTCAAAGGGATGAAAAGAACTGGTGTGGAAGTGGCACCCAGCAATATTCACCAGTTCCAGGAGAGCCAGAAGATAGGGCAACCAACTGTTGCAGAGAATCTAGATAATGTCCAAGGATCCAAAGGTACAGATGGCAACCCTCAGATAGGACTGAAAAGTGACATCCAAGGTTTTGAGAAGTTTTTGCCAGCAGGGAGGGTGAACAATTGTGGAGATTCCTCAGGATCAACAAGTGGACTAGGTGAGGAAATAGTGCCATTCAAATGTTTACGTGCAGGTGTGGAGGTTGCTACTGGTCTGCAATCATTGTGTAACAGAGTTGAGATTTGCAGCAGTAAGGCTACTTCAGAAGAAAATGTCATTGGGACCACAGCAGTGGACATTAACCATATGAGAAACAAAGTCCAGATTGCTACAGTTGGTGTGGCTGCAACACAGGATGACTCAGATGGTCAACTAGAAACAGCATTGTTGGACAGAACATTGGTGGAGAAAAAAAAAGAAAATTCTGGGGAGCTGGAGATTGCTTTTCCAGAGAATCAGCACATGGGAGGGTCCCTCAATGGATCAGAGAGAATGTTTGAGCAGTGTGTACAGGCAATAAGGTGGCTGGAGCGAGAGGGTCACTTGAAGGCAGAATTTCGTAAGAGTTTCTTCACTTGGTTAAGCTTGTGTGCCACAGAGGTTGAAAGAAAAGTAGTTCACATTGTTATGGAAAACATGCTTGATGACCCAGTTTCTCTTGCTGCCCAGTTGCTGGACACTTTTCAGGAGATTAGTGCTCCAAAACGGCTGAAGGTGTGGCATTGAGGCCTCAGAGTTTATGCAAGGGATGCTTTTGGCTTTTGTGCCAGTAATGTAGGAAGCTGTGTTTGGATAAAGGATATCCTCAAGCAGGTGTCACATTTCATACCTTTTAATGATACAGCTGGCCCCATGCCCCATTTGGCTGAAAGCCTGTGGTGACTGTCAAGAAATGTTAAAGGCCTTGCCCACATGTATTTCTGGTTTTATCAGGAGATCCACTTTGAAAAACTGGTGTAAGACTTGAATGAGCTCACTTTCAAGTGAAACACATCAAGTTGTCGCACAGTGACAATGAGGATTGTAAAGGCCTTATATGTATTTCAAAAATCCTGAACAATGCACAAAATTGTGCTTATATGAGCTGATGGCCTTGCTGGAGGTGGATTGTGAACCACTTGGAAATCCCTGGGCTCTACTGCATTGTGTATCTCAGGAGGGATTTCTGCTGAATGACAGGCCTAGAGAGACACAATGATGGGACTATGTATGGCATGCCAATGGAGGTAGTGTTGTGACCATTACCCTTTGCCTTCAGAACATGGAGACAAGAACAACAATGACATGTAAGTATGCTCTGTCAAGGTTGTTACTGAAAATGGATTAGATTATGTTCACAAAGACTCACTTTGTGGCAGCAATTTCCATTCTTAGAAAATATTGTTTAAGAACATCATGCAGCCTTGTTGGTACTATGAAGTCACATGTAATTTATTGGTGAAAGGCTTCAATTTGCTACTTGCAAGCTTGTGCGGGAGATTGTTATTGGTAGTAAGAGAACATCAGATTGGCTTAGTTGTTTCATTGATGATCAAATTGTTTCTGGTAGCTGGAGATGGAGACGCACATGCAAAGACTTAATAACAATTCCCTTTTCATTGGGCTCCTATATAGGACAATAGATTGGCTTCTTATTTGGACATTGCTTGCTTTTTAGTAACAAGACACATTTTATGGTGTGAATGTTCACCAATATTTTGCTTTTGCATCCATCTGAGGTTCACATACTAGAGTATGCACCCGCACCCTACTAGACAGAATCCCAGGGGCCACAATTCTGCCTCTTAGGTGAGTCACGAAGATGAGGTTTGTACCCCAAGCTCTATTGATAAAACTAGGAGGCAGAATGTGCCCACCTAGGGTGTGTAGATAGGTTGTAAAAGTAGCACAGGGAGGTTGGAAATGGCTAAATCGGCCATGGTGGCTAATTCTACCATGACTGCCTGAAAACCTGCAGAATGTGCAGGTACAGACCTTTACATTGGATTTTGAAACTGCCATCTGCAGTAGGGTTACATTATTGGAGGTTATGGTCATCCACTATGTTCTGGAACTTGGCATGAAGAACCAGTAGAATTTTGATTTTGGATTTGTTTCTAGAATCGGATTCCTTTGAGGAACCTTATGCGTAAGGTGCCGTCCTCTCTTGATTCAGAATTTATAATGAGGGTAAGGCACCCTCCACATACACTAGGAAAATTCAACTGGTTCTTTACCGGAAATCAATGACTCCAGTGACATGTCAACTCATTAAACTTTCATACCACTTAGTGGAAACTGGTTAGCTCCAGGCATGAACTGAAGATGGACACATCTCTATACCAGAGGGGCTGCTTTTGGTGACTGTATATAACTTGCATGTGATGTATTTCCAGCATGCATGCTTGTGGAATCAAATTGACATTTAGGGCAATGGCATAAATCAAAGATGAGAAGCTCCGCTTCCCTTTAATAATGCTATGGTCCAGATCTTGAAAAATACAACCAATGCACAAACCTATCCTTTCACCATTTCTTTGAGATGACAGCCATGAAAAACTCCATCCAACTTGACCTCAAATGCACCTCCCTTGTCTAGTACTTCCAAACGTGACATGACCCTAATTAGCCTCATTATATATAAACACTACCTTTTCGATCCTCCTCTTAATAGGACTGGGATTGTAAGGACTCAAGCATCAGAAATTGAGCCTATTTTGAAGGCTACAATCCTCCTTAACTCATTCGTGGGACTTGAAAGCAATAAACTCAATGGAGCAATCATATCTCTTGAAATCCTTCTTGAAAAAATTATACATCAAGATTTGAAGTCACACCCACATAAGTCCTATTTTGCATGGTTACTTGTATCAATAGTCCCATATGGTTTTGAATGGAATGCTCGGTCTGGTTCTATCTAGTTTTTAAATGTGATGGGAAGCTCAAGTTTTGATTGTAGCTAATTTCCTAAATTTAATGGAACCTTGGGTGCAATTCAAAACATGATTCTTCAAATTGCTAAACCTGTAGTTTGTTCAAAGTATTTCAAACCTGGTCCAGTTTGGAACTACTACTAATAACCCCAAAATTAAAATTGTAGAACTCTAGAATTTATTATCAGTTTTGTTAGACCCACCAAAATAGTTCACATTAAACCCTTAGAATTTTGAAAACATGCCATTCAAAACCCAGGATCAGACAACAACACTGATGATCACCTCTCAAATAGTGAGTGAGTGGCTTATTGTGGCAAAAGCACCCAAAGGTCCATGATTAAACAGCATGATACTAAAATGCGCTCAAGATTGCAACAAAACCCAGGTAATGTTTATGGTAGCACACTTGTGGAGCCTGAGGTCCATGATACAACAACATGAAACTAAAATGAGCTCAAGATTGCCAAGAATTTGGGTATCTAGAAATGATTTGCAGAAATGATGGGAGAGAGCATATGTACCTGGATAGCTTATAACCCAACCTCCATTTAGTTTTTGGTGTAGCACACTCTAAATGTTCTCACTCGAAATGTTCTTGCCTTGCTAGATTATGCCCAGATATCCTTGGATCACAATTGTCTGGTGGCCAAGTCTAGTTTTGTTCATATTGTCATTCCTGTGGCGATATAACACTTTTAGGGGTTGAATAAGGACAATGCAAAGGCTTTGGAAATCTTTTCTGCAATCTTGATCAATGGAGTTCATTGTTCTACCATTTTTCTACAAGTCATCACCTCTTTTTTTAACACTTTTACCCTCTTATGAGATGGCCTCCTCTCCCACACATTCCCCCATCCCTACTAGCCCTACCCTTTCAATTCGCATCCAATTCATTGAATTCTCATATTTGTCATGATCAATTTTTTAAAACTGTTATCACTTGAAAATACAACGAATATAACCTTCTCTTAAAAACAATCCATTCCCAACAAGGATGACTAGTTGACCCTCTCCTAGCCCTCACTACTTGTGAAAGAGGAGATGTGCACTTGCACACATCTTCCTCTATACAAAGCACAACTCCAAATCCAACCTGCCCACATAAAAAATTTACAAATCCAATTATGGCTAAACTCAATTAGATCATTATTTACCATCATCCTAAATAAACATAAACTTGAATCTTAGTCTGGCCATAACACCCATTCACATGGGTATTGATCCCCCTCCCCCTCCCAAAACGTTTCTGTATTTTTCCTTCCCCATTACCCAATCCACACATTACAATTGCAATGCATTGGCTTCATATTTCATGGAAATGACTGGCATAGAGTTCACCCCTGACTAAGGGCAATAGCCTTTTGGTGAAAAGGCTCTTATTTATGAATGTCAACAAGGCATTTGTCCTCTCTCTCTCTCTCAAGTTCCTGTTGTTTACAAGGCGTCCATAAAGCCATACAAATTTATCTTATCCACTAATTCTACATCTCTCTCTTTTGATCTTGTCTGTTGACCTAATTTCAGAAATGGTGGGGAAGGCCCTCAGAAGAGAGCATTATCAAAATTGGGTCCTTAGTCCTTTTGTGGATATCATCTCATGCGGCCCTTACTCTGGTAAGACCCACTTTCTAGGGTCTGCCTTACCCTACACTTAAAAGACCTAGCCATTCTTTTCGTGTAGGGTAACTAACACCCAAGGAGCCAGGTATTCCTGAAATAAGGGCCCACCTGATGGGGAATTGAGGGATGTCTTACTTTGAAGGTGTTACCTAACATAATGAAAGATGTTTTGTTGGCCTTGCCTACGAAGGCAAGGACATTGTGTTTAGATTCATTATAGAGTATACTAGCTTAAGGGATTTTGACCCCAAAGTAATAGATCTATTTTCGTATGAGGATTTTTGAAAGATGATATTTTGGCTTGTGTTGAAGCTTGAGATTGGTTATACAGTTATAATATCTTGAAGGATTTTGTTTTCTTTTAGAGGATTTTTTAAAGATTATATCTTTGCATGGTGAAATATTTGGGTGTCATTAATTTTATTTTTGCCTTAAGATACTTTTTAATGTAAATGGCAAGGCCACAGTGTGACACACCCCTTGTTTTTTCATGTGTGATATTCAATAGGTGAATTGTCTCTCTGCTCCTGATATAAAAAGACAAAGAACCAACATGTGGCAATTGTTTGAAGCTAATACTCTGGGAACATGTATAATTAGTATAGGGCAAGAGCTCTAGGGTGGGGGCACAAGGGGCTTAGGACAAGGTAGTAATTGAGTTGGGGCCCACACTTTGGGAATGTCTTCACCCACGGGCCTTATCCACAGTACAAGGCAAACCTTCTCATAAGTCCAATGTCAAAATATTTGTTGATCACAAGGTGGTAGTAGGAGGAAGGATCTTACCCTTACTATTTTAAGGGTGGTAATGAGGTTTGGTGTAAGGTAATGTCTGAGGTTGAGGGCATAATAGGGAATGCCTGAGGGTGAGGCCAGTGTTGGGCGGTTCTCACTTTTTTGTGAGAACCGATTGATTCCAGTTCTTACATTATGTTATAAGAACCTGATCGGTTCTCATATATATATATATATATATGTGTGTGTGTGTGTGTGTGTGTGTGTGTGTGTTTTTTTGGGCTCATGAGAACCGACCATGTTCTCAGGATTTTTATTTTTTCCAAATTCACCCGGTTCTCAAATAGGGCAGTTTTTGCATATATGGTAACAGTCATTCTCTTGACTGGTTCTCTATTTTTGGAAATAGATATTTAATTTAATATTATTTAATCCCTTTGATAATTAAAATATTTTTTAACTAAAAAAATTACTTAAAAATACATGGAAATTTGGGGGAAAAATTTATTCAAAACTTACAACTCCACAACTTTGTCCCTTTCAAAAGCTCTACCAAATTCCTCTAACTCCTGCTAAATTAAGATCACTCTCAATAGAATCTGCGAAACTAAAAGGGGATTTACAACCTATCCTAGAATCATTGGGCCAATTTTTGCTCACAAAAATCAATTTATTTAAATTTTCTTATTATAAACAACATCTCCTAAGACTAGCAAGAATTCCAGCTATTGAAAATATTATTTCTATCTCAATTTGAGATCTAACTATTCCTAAGATTTGTCTAGCACAAAAACCAATTGTAGAAAACATGTTTTCTTGTTTTTCTCACCATTGCAGTAGACATTTGATGTCTTTAACATCCACTTGATAATGCCTCAAAATCAGAAGCTCTTTATTGATCAATTTTGTTGTTGGCTCACTTGTGTTGGTTGTCATTTCAAAGATATCTAAACTCCTATCCTCTTTAACCCTTTCATCAACAACATTCCCTTTAGATTCAACCAATGGATGTAAATGATAATAACATTCAAGAAGCATAGGAAATAAAGATTTTTTGTCATATTTTTCAACAATTGCCTTCCCTTGTTCACGACCAATAAATGAAGACACAAGATGAAGAGTTTTAAATCTAGGATCCAACATTAAGGAAAACATATTACAGGCCTTCCTTTCCTCATATTGTCTAAGAAGGAAAAAAAAGAATCCAAAACCTAAAAACTTCCTTCTTTATGTTGGAGGCCAAACATGACAACTCATAAGCAACATTTCCTTCTTCTTCCATTAAGTTGTCAAAGGTTACAAAATCAATTTCATCTCTAAATTTTAGACTCATGGATATGGCAAAATTTAGTGCATCATTTAACAACCAATGACCCTTAGATTGGTTCAAAATACAAGCAAACACAATAGGGCCAAGAGAATCAACAATGATGTGACAAATGTGCCATGTCAAAGGAAGTGGTACTCTTGCACTCATTCTCACAGAATTCTACCTACTGTAACATAATATAATTGCTTCTTTGACCTACAAAGCCTCTTAGAATAGGATAACTTTGGTAGCAAATCTGCAACAACAAAAGAAAAATTTAAATTATGCACAATAGCAATTGAAAAAATGAAAACAATTTTATGCAAAGTAAAAATTGACAAAAATTGTGCATATAAAAAAGTCTAAAAAATTAAAAAATTACCTTATCTGCACTAGAGTATTCAATTTTCAAGGGGGAAACCTTGAATTTACACTTGCCTTTTCCCATTCTTGCCTAACCTTTCCAGATTGTTTTGGCCAAGTTATGCATTTTTGCAAATTTCCTTTAGCATATTTGATTGACACATATCATAAATCTTTGCAAACTTTTTCCTTTGTTGTAGCATATTGGTAAGCCTTGGAAAATGGATGCCCAAAACAAGTGCCCTAAAAACTTTCCTCTAAACCCAACATATCACAACTTACAATTGATTTTAAAGTTGTAGTCATTATATTTACATTAGATCCCTCATCCTTAACATAAACAATTATTTTTCTCCTCAATGCATAACTATCCAACAATTCTATCAACTTTTTAACCAAAGTTTGTCCAATAGTGTTTATTAGCTCAAAAAGACCAAAGGTAATGTGCTTTGGTTGTCAATCGTCTCCTAAAAAATTAATCACCTATGCAAAAATATCATGGCTAGGTTTTTACATCCATAGATCAAAGCTTGTAGTTGTAAAATGAAATTTTACTAAAGCTGGTAAAACATATAATTGTTTCGTTTTTTCCACTAATCCAAGCAATAATTCATTAGAAATTGTTTTTCTAAAGGGAAAAAAATTTTAGGACACAAATGCATATTAAATCTTTTTAACCAATTACTTTCTACAAATTGTAAAGGAAGATGGTTTTTGACAATTAAAAGAGTCAAATATTTCAATAATTGTTTTTTATACCCTAGCCAAATTACATTATTTAAATACTGCCTAACATATGTAAGCTAGAAGTGAATACTCTAAATACTTAAATATATTATTCTACCCTCATCTAATTTACTTATACCTTACCCTAAATATCCTAAATTACATACCATATGTATACTTTACTTAATTTTACATACCTTATGTTAACTTAAATAAATTGTGTCCTATATACCTACCCTACTTTACCCTAAGTACCCTACTTTACAAACATATATGTACTACTTATTGTAACTTATAACTCCCATTATTTACTTCAATATAATTAACTAACAACACCTAAGTTAAGTTAGATACCTATAATCATACCTATGTAATACATTATTAGTTGGTTATTTAATTATTTACCTAAAATACATGAATAATCTAGTGTGTAACTAAATAATTAAATATTAATTATTGCAAATAAATTTTTAATAATATAAAATGAATGAGGTCAAATTTGTAAAGAATTAATTACAATATGCTTGTAATTATCAATCAACAATATAATTCATTATAATTATATTGATATTTTATATAATTTAAAAGATTTATTATATAGTTGTAATTATTAATTAAAACTATATAATTAGATATTAATTATTATTAATTAACATATTATTTACTTACCTCCTTATTTATTTATTTTACTTCATTAATGTGCATCACATAATTATTTAAGGATTATGTTGTATGAACTAAAATATTCTAGTTTTGTATGGATATGTTAATGTTTCTCCTTCTCAAAAGTTTCCCCTATATTGTTTATCATCCTTTCCAAGTTATGAAAAATATAAATGGAAGCATTCCAAATATCCAATACATAAAAAATATTAAAAAGGAGGGCCATTTGGGATATGCCAATTCAAATGGTTCAACTTTAAAAGCCAAATTTATAATAAAATAAGATTTTTTTACGTTGGTGTAGGCTTAATCAAGGCGGCCTAAATCTAATGGCCTAACTTTAGGTGCAACCTAGGAAAAGACATAGCATAGGCTCCCAGGGTAAGCCTAGGTTGCCTAAACCTACTTTAGGTTCCTAGACCTAGGCGCAATTGTTTAAGCTTTAGGTTTTAGGTTCTTAGACCTAGGTTTAAATGTTTAAGCTTAAACTTTAAGTTCTAAGACCTAAACTTAAGTACTTAATTTTAAGCCTAACTTAGGTTTAACCTAGGTCATTTAGATTTTAGCTAAATGGCATAGCCTAGGTGGCCAATGTTTAAATGCCACATGGCCAAGCCTAAATGGCCAATGTCTAAATGCCATGTGGCCTAGCTTGGATGGTCGATGTTTAAATGCCATGTGGCATTTGACAAGTCAAAACTCTGTTTGATTAATCAATCAGGGCTTGACCAATCATCCTAATGAACACCACTTAAAACCACCCAAAGAACCACTAATGAATACATTTGTTGCCAAGGCACCCTAAAAAAACCATACAAAAAAATTTGAACCAAACCACCCAAGCATCTATTTAATGGTTTTATTATCCAACCAAGGACCAACCATTACTTTAAACCACTAAGCTTATTCAAAACCCACTATAGTGGTATAATCACAAATTGAGTGGTTTGCACAATGGTCTAACCACATATTTTCTGATAGTGCAAGAAATGTATAAACAATGATAAGGGTTTTTAATAGTATAAAGAAGTCCTTAGTTGAATGAGTTTTGACCTTTGAAATCATTCTCTGAAAATTTGAAACTTTATCATGACTCTAACTCCCAAAGTGAGATTCCACTAGGGGGTGTGTGAGTTCATTCCCTCACACTTTCTTGCGTTCCAAAAATGTCAGTCCACCTTTCTTCTTCAAGCCCAACATTTGTTGCCCCGACTATATCTTGCTTATTCCATTTATACCAAATTTTTCAATGAGTAGACTCCAAATATTATCAAATGGTTTAGATCCCATTAATACTTCAGTATGTTATCAAACTTTTTTTTGACTTGCAAGTGGAATAACATAATAACAAATGACACATCTTTGTGAAATTGAATTAGAACTTGAACTCACATCAAGAGAAAATGACTCCATCGGTGCATAGAAAGCTCAAGATGTAGCATTGTGACTTTTTGTTTTCCAATATTCTTTTTGTTTTGCCAACAATGGAATGGTTGAAGAATTGCCAATTGTTGATGTATGAGCTTTAGATTTAATAGTAGATCCTAAACATTTTGCTTCCAATCCAGGTTGGTTGGGAAAAACCACCTCTATTGTAATTTCTCATGAACTTTCCATGAACCTTAAACCTAAAAAAAAATGACGAACATGAATAAATAGTGAGGAATCCCTCCAAAGTAGGAGCATAAGAACATGACCAAAAATTGAGTGCCAAAATAGGAACATCAAGAACACAACAACCAAGAGCTGAGCACCAGAGTAAGACCATCAAGAACATGATGACTAAGAGCTGAAGCACAAGAGCATGACCATGAAAAACACAATGACTACGGGTTCGAGTGCCATTGCAGGACTGCCAAGAACACAACAATCAAGAGCTGAGTGAGAGAGCAAGACCACCAAGAACATGATGGCCAAGAGCTAAACACTAGAGTAGGAACACCAAGAACACAGACCATGAATCAAAACCCTAATCCGACGAAGTCGAAACCCTAAAAATTTGACAAAGAAGGAAAACCCTACTAGGGAACTGAAACTGGGTTTTTTAAAAAAATCCTGTCCGGTTCCAGTAGGTTCTCACTTAGGAACCGGACCGGGTCCTGTCTGGTTCCAGGTAAAATTGTTTTCGAAACCAGGGGTTGGTTTCGAAACGATTCTAGAACTAGACCCCGCTTGCTTGCCCTGGGTTCTGGTTCCGGCTGGTTCTAAAAAGAGGGGCCTGGTTCCAGGTATGCAGAACCGAAACTACCAGTTCCTACCGCTCATCCGGGTACCCAGCCACCACTGGTTTTGACTGTAGTACAAGTCAGGTGCCACTAATCATTCCTTCCAGAAATCCAAAAGTACATGGTAGGCAGTACTTCAATGCATAGTGAGATACTCAGTCAGAAAATGCCTTTGGCCAACTACAACTGTACCATGGTGAAAACTAAAGACCCCACAGCTTTTTGGGTTTTTTCAAAATATCATAAATGTATAGGGTAGACCGGCCCATCATCGATCACCTGCCTGTGATCAAACATTTATTTATATTTTCATCATATGTGATTCATTTTGAGTGATTTAAAATGTTATGGGAGTGCTACCTTAAGGTCTAGAAATCATTTTTGAAGTACAAAGGAAAATGAATAACGAAAAAGTAACAAAGACAAAAAAAAAGCTTTCCAACTTACAAAATGCTTGTCTTTCTTTTTAATCTTCTCTTTGTACCTCTCCTGCTTTCAAACCTCATAATTTTCTTATTTCTTATTCATTTAAAACGATTTAGAGTGTCACCTGAAGTTTTACAAATCATCTTGAAACTCTAATAACAACATAGCAACATATAAAGAAATATTTAGTTGTTTGGGAATCAGCCTTTGTAGTGTTCGGTGGTTTGTTTTTTTGTGTTCTTAACCCCCTTTACTCTGGGGGGCCATAACTTTCTCATTTCTAATCCGTTTTCAACAATTGTTAATGTGTCAGATGTGCCAAGAGGAGGGGTTCAAGTTTTGTTAGGACACTAAAAACAAGGGAGCCCTTCCCTTAGATCCGGCCTGCCCTGACTGCTTAAATGTTCGATCACCAGCCGATCTACCCTAGTGTTGTCAAGGTATTGTCCAGCCATACCCCTTATTTGAACCATTATGAATGTTTACCAAATCCAACATACAGTGTTAATTATTTCCTCAAACCTCACCCATAAACATGAAAAACTGGACAGTCTAAAGTGAGATCTTGAATCTCATCACTTAAGCCAATCACCATCAGTTTTATGGGTGGGGTTGGAAAAAAAGAAACAAAGTAACTAAAACTTGGATGTGAGAAATACTTTTTTAGAGTCATGTTCTGGGGGCTGCTGCAGATGCTCTAAGAGCAACACCACCGGTATCCAGTATGTGACCCTGCAAATTAAACTTGGATGAAGAAAAGTCAACACTTTTGAGGGTTTCCCACCGGTCAAATAAGACCAGGACAAGGTCAATACTGTGACAATGGATGAAATATCATAAGGACTAGGCAATTCTGGGTTGGGAAAAGACATGTCTTGGTATTCATTGCACTTTGGGTTCTTTGCTCTTTCCCAAGTTACCAACTTCTTGGCCAATTGTGCTTTGTACTACAGGTTAGCTCTTCAATAGTTACTTACGATCAGAAGTGGAATCCATCTCTCTCACTGGGACACAATGTCAGATTATTCTGCAAGGCTCTTTGCACTTCCAAAACTGGAGGTCATACTGGGAAGTTGCAACTCTTGCAATTTGGCATGTAGATCAAATACTGGCCTTCCCTTATGAATCCAAGCAACAGGAATGCAGCAAAGAATGTCGACAGTATCATAAACAATGGTCTAATCCAATGGGGATTCCACAAATTCCACTCTGGAATCGATCCAGTGGCCATTTGGCTATAAATAAATAAACTATATATACCACTGTTGAAGATAACTTATGTTGCTTGTGGTTTTGTGGTGTAGTGGTTAGCACTCTGGACTTTGAATCCAGCGACCTGGGTTCAAATCCCGGCAGAACCTTTTAGAGATGCTAGTAGCCCTACTAAAAAAGTTAGGGTTAGGGTTACAGTTTGGTGGAAAAATGGCTGCAATGGCGAACAGGCAGTCTTCAGTCTGTCCTCATTACCATGATGAAGAAGTGGGTCTAGGGTTTCCTAAACCCTAAATGCTGTGAACCTAACTAATGGTGTCCTCGCTCTCAGGCCTGTTGTTACTCACTGCATGAAAAGGATGTGGGTAATATACTATTTTGTGGGTCTACTCAGTCTTGACCACAGTGATGATTCTGAATGGGTAGAAGAATCCAAAGAGGTGAATGTGGTTGTGGAACTGGTGTGGGGAAGTGTGAGGTTTCACTGATGCAAATCATAAGTGGGCTGGCTGCTAAGGGTTGTTGCCCAAGATATACTTCCTCATGTCTCTTGTTGAAAAAATTCAATTGCCAGACCTGTTGAGATGCATCCAAGATGTCTGTGAGATAAGTTTGGTATAGCTTATCTGAAGCAACTCATGTACTACAGAAAGGAGTCAAATGCATTTGGCAGCAGCATAATTTGACAGTTGCAAAAATTGGCTCTTTGTATGAGCTTCACATACAAGAATGTTATGAGGATTATTATCCCATGCTCCTTGCTTACTGTCACCAGCTGTCTAGTCTGCCTATTCGAATGCTGTTCACAAATTGTGGTTTCAATAAGGACCATCATATATCATGGGTATGAGCCTGCTACCTACTTCACACAATCCTTGTGGAATTTCTCTCAACTTTCACAATTTTAGATCTTTCCCAATGAATTCTTATGCTCAGCCAAGCAGACAACTGTTTTATCTGAATGCAGTGTTGTGACTCGTCCCCAGGTCTGTTTCTGGTTTATTTAGTCGTGTTTTGCAAAGTCAAAGCTCCTGGATGGTCTCAGAAGTCTTTCTACAACATTTCAGAATTTCTGTTTGCTATGGTTCATTACATGCATTTAGGATGGATGTGAATGGTGTTACTTCCAAAGAGGATTTTATGGAGGTTTTTTTCTGCATCCAAGTTGTCACCAGTGGTATGCTTAAAAGGATATGTTCAGGGTGTGGGAAGCCCCAATCCCTACAATGCACGGTAGGCCTCTCTATGCTTTCACTTAGATACTTGTTTGTACAAGGGCAAGCTAAAATGAATTGAAAGCTTATGCTTACAAGCTTTTGCAGCTGGACTAAGGATACTGTTGATTTTTTCTGATCAGCTCTGCCTCTTGAGTGATAGCTGGTAGCATGACCAAGTCTTGCAATTGCTTCAAAAGATGTGACAGAAACTCATCATATAGGTTTTTTTATGACTGTTTGCCCTAAGTTTTGAGCAGATTGTTGTATAGTATTCTACAGCCACTGTCAGGAGCTTGTGGGGAGTCAGGATGGCTAGTCACTGCCATCTATCTATGATGAGGTTATGACCACACCCATTCTTCTTGTGTCTGTTTTGTTTTCACCAGAACTGATACATCTGTTTGGTTACCTGCAATGCTTTTTGTGGAGTTTTCTCTGCAATCACATTGATATTGTTATATGGATGCAGTCTGAGAACCCAAAACTGGAATGAATTGCTGCTGGAAGTGTCAATGAGAGGTTTCAATCCCATTTCCATAACTCTAAGGTAGGTTTCTTCCAGATGGTTTTGTTGCACAGATATAATGACTGCTTGAGGGTTAAGCAATAGAACCCTCTCTCCTGCATCTATGAAGCTCTGAGTAAATGCTAAAGAATTTTAGCAGAAAAAATTTACCAAGTCTCTAGCTTGATGTACTGTTGCAGCATAGGCCTCACACAAAATCTTCCATGCTTGATGTGGAGAGGAGAGACTATTCTTATAAGATACGGCTTGCTATAGCATTGTGCCCACACACAGGAGAAGGGGCCAAGAGAAAAACTGCAGACTCCAGTCTCTGCAAAATCCACATGCCCATTGTTCAAATCCACAAAAACCATAATGGTGTGGAGCATGTTGCATGCAGGCCATTGTGCCAGTTCCCACCCCATATGGAAATTTTGGCTTGCTGTACTGGGCTCACCCAAATTCTTCACAAGCAACTCAGCGGGCACAATGACTTGTACCCAGCATTTTCCATAACACAGGATTTGCATCACAATTAGGGGATTCAAATGTTGATTCTCATTTTATTATCCTTGCACAATAAGCAAATATTGAGCAATATGCGATTATCTCAAATGTCCGTTTTGCTACATATGAGTGGATTGATTGCCTATTGAATCCTTGATGATTCAAAACTCATTCTTATGAACACTTTCTCACCCATGGGGTATAGGGACTTTAGTAAGTAGGAGTGGTGTTTGGTTTATGGCAATGGACTTTTTAACTCACCCTAGATGTCCATAAGTGCAACTTGTCACTATTTCATACACATTTGATTCTGCATTTGATTTGTAAAATTTCAAGTCAAGCTCCCTGAAAGATGCTTGCAATGGCCACCAGCCACCTTGGATGTGTGTGTGCTGCAATTTATATTTTTGTCAGTTATGTTGGACAATAAAAGAAATAATATTTAATAATTCAGCACTGTACTAAATAATAAAGTTAAGAGCTTCATTCAGATTTTTAACATGACATGTATGTATTTTTTCAAAACCTTATACAATTCCAAAAAGTAGTTAATTAGTGCCTAACTGGGCTAGGTACTACCATAGACCATAGTATCAGCCTTATGGTCACTACCCATATTGGCCATGCAGTACAATTGGATTTATCTAGGATAACGTAACGATCCATCTTGGACATGTAATGGCCACAGTTCAGATCACAAAACAAAGTACCTAATCCCTAGGTTATTTTGCAGTTTAAGTTTGCAGCCAAAGTGGCAATCATCCATAGGAAAGTGTATAAAAAGTGTGGATGATCCCAACGAAGATTTAGCCAAATCTGGCTATAAAACCAGATCTGAAGTACAAATCCTTAATCATCCTTCCATATTTGTGGCTGTAAAGTGAAAACCAAATATAAAAATCTGGATTTTTTAAGCCTTTTTTTCTCACTTCTGACAATTGAAAACTTTCAAAATCAGCTCATTATTTATTTATTGATTTTTAAATTCACTTTTTAACGAGAATTTGCCAATTTAAAAAATGGCTGCATGTTGGAAGGCATATACCTACTAGCTAAGAAGAAAAACCCTGTATATATAAAATGGCAGGGATGGGAACCCACCCACAAGAAGTACCAGGCAAATATAAAAGCACAAGAATACAGGCCACAAAAATACATAACAATTAGGACATCACTAATACACTAATAAAATAAAAGAATGTAAAGTAAAAAGGCATAGTCTACCACAAATCAGCTAAAGACGGAGGTGCACTGGGAGGGCCACAGTAAACCAGCACCCACCAGCACACTATCCACTGGATGATTGTTATTACTCAGGTGTGAATAAACCTAAACTGAGTTAATATTTGATTTCAGCTTGGTAACTAATTTTGTAAGAAATAGGTCTCATATATTGGTAGATAGGTAGGAAAATAGGTAATAACTAGTAAGTAGATGATTTATACTTAGGTAAGGGCTGTTTTTACTACCTACTTACTAACAAATCACTTGTGGGTTGTTGGTAAGTAGGTAGGTAGTAAAAAAAGGTACTGAGTTAACCACCATTGTTAGCTAGGCAACTGGAACCCAACAGAAAACTGTTTCCTGACCACTTACCATCCATCCTTCATGGTGCACGGGTGGGTCCTGGTTCACTGTGACCCACTTGGAGAGAGAAGCAAATTGACTGGATGTGGATATACCCATAGGCTATCCACAATTTCACAGACCAGTGGGGAGAGCCAGACTGAACCAGTAGCCACCAGTTCGTGTAACTGGCCTTAGGTGTGGATGAACTAAAACTTTGTGAGGGTTTTGAAATACCCAGAACCAGCACAGGTTCTTTGATTTTGATTTGTTTTTAAATACCCAGAACTGACAGTTCTTTGATACTGATTCTTCAAATATCTGGAACCAGCGGTTCTTTGAAAAATCAAAGAACTGCATGATACTGTTAGAGAAAAACTAGGGTTGTAGATACATGGCAAGACATGTTTTGTGTTGTATCAATTTGAAAAAATCTGATACCCTACCCACTCTCAAGTGTGTGAACATGTGTTTCATCCAGGTTGCTTATCTCCAAATCTTAAATCCCTTTCCCATTGAACACTTGAACAAAGTTAAGAACCAGCAAACACTCTTTAGTAGATAGGAAAGGGTTGTTCGTAGGTAGATCTTTTTCAAAAGAAAATTTGTCATGTTTTTGAGAAAAAATTGGGTATTTTTTGGAATTTTTTTCTAGTGCAAATCTGACTAACTTTTCTATTCTTTAGGGGGGGAAATCTCCAATTTTTTTATATCACAATATTTACAAAATTAAATATATCCCTATTTATTTATAATTAAAACCATGTTTGGGATGGGTGATAATGCTGAGAATATCTAGAGATTTTCACCGTGTCAGTTTTCACCACCTCAGTGTGAATCCAGTTTAAGATGATCTTAATGCCATTTTCTCATGTTCCACATATTCTAATGTGACAAGCTAATTGTCTTCCACTTATACTAATGTAACAAACTTGTAAACATATTATACAAATTCATATTTTCCCTACATTTATCAGTTTACATCATATAGTAAATGTAAGTTAGAGAGTAGACATTTACCCCCTATATAACTATGCTAATGTCATTTACATTTACATAGCCATATTCATTAATATACTTGCATTTACCCTTGTGTATATCATTACATTTTCCCTTACACTACACAAATTGAGGGAGTGTAAATAATTTTCACATACACTTAGTACTTACATGAGCCAATGTAAATAATTCATTGGTATGTATAAGACCGTGTAAATGATTAGTGTATTTTGATTTGACCCCATACTCATGTTGGTACTTTGTAATGTGTCAATGCAATGTGGCCATTTTACATTGAAATTGCATTTTGATTTGGCAATCAATGTGTACATTATTCTTAAAGTGTATTCACAAAGATTGGTGGGACACTTGACAATTTTTAAAAATCATGCCTACATGTTTTCCACTTATTAACTTTCATGCTTTATGTATCCATGCAATTTTGCACCATTTTACATAGTCATTACATTATGTGTAAGTGTATTTGTTTTACACGTACACTTCAATATTTCTACACAGCCAAAGTGAACGAGCACCCACCAGTGCACAGTGAATGATGGATGGTAAGTGATCAAGAAATAATTTTCTATTGGGTTCGAGTTCCCGGGCAGAGTGAACCAGCAGCCACCAATGCATCAGTTGGCCGTTCTGTCCACTAGATGGGGTGCATTTTTTCATTTGGTGCCAGATGGGGTTCATCACAGTCCATTTCTTTTTGCTGCTGATCACTGTGCCTTTTTTTCTTTTTTTTTGGTTCTTGGCCTTTTTTCCCCTGGACCTGACCTGCCACCCTGCTCACTTTCCTACCTCCTAAGTGTTGCACCAACCTTTGTACCTTATTTATTATCCCCTACTGACATAGCTACACTAATAACTAGTTATGTTATTGACCTAGCGACCTAGCTACCTTATTAATTACATACCCTATTAACTTGCCTATCTACCTAACTACCTATCTATCTATGTTTTTTTCATAGCCAAATACCTAATTAACTACCTACTCATTTTTTTCACCCCTCACCTGTCAATCCTACTTATCAATTTATAAAGGTTCGCCTTAGTTTATGGATGATGAACATAGTTCCCCATATGTTAATATTAAAAAAAAATTATAGTGGAAACAATGCCATAATTGCAACCATTTTGATTTAGTTTATGCATATTTTATTAAATTTTGTTCACCTAATTTATTATTGAATGGACATTATAATACATCTTTTCATGTAATTAATTAATAAAATTTTCACAAATGTATAATAATTAACCTAAAGTAAGCTAAATTTGGGGGGAAAATTTTAGGGTTTACACATATGTGAAGTAATACAATTATATTCTATATCTTCTTCAAAGATAATGGAAAAAATTAGGTTGGAAAGATCACACAAAAGTAAAAGACATTTTTTTTTTTTTTTGGTTTTGTACTTATTTGATTATTATTAAAGTATTTTCTTCCAGTCAATAAATATTTATAGTTTAAACCTTTAAATTTTGGTTTCTAAATCTTTTCCTATGTTCTTTTAAGTTTGTTTATTTTGCATTATATAATTTGTATAGTTTGTAAAGTTGTTTGGGTTTAAGGCATTTAGGGCATACATTTGGACTTTTTTTTGTTATCGTTTGTATAGTTAGGGTTATACTTTATGATTTAGTGTATAGGAATTTGGTTCATATATTTCAGAGCCTAAGATTTTTACTCTAAACCTTGTTCATTGTATTGGTTTTTGATCTTATCACTTGTTTAGATCTATACCATAATTATGAATCTGCTTTGTTTCCATATGTTCGATAGTTGTTGGAGTTTAATATTTTCGAACCCACTTTTGTATGAGTTGTGATCTTTTAGGGTTGCATTTTCAATTGGGACTACAAACTTTGGTGGAACGTTAACATCTTTTATTCCTAAAGGTAAGCATTTGTCTTTTGTTATTTCTTTTTTTTTGTTTATATTTTCATAGTTCAACCTTTTTTCATTTCCAAGTTATTGGATATAGAAAGGGCATCAAGTTTCATTAAATATATAACC
>Ga0116231_10001165_pt1 | contig 52644 bp, 53 predicted proteins | sample S1TSphgellanicum_2_FD_89695 | JGI IMG/M metagenome (GOLD analysis project Ga0116231, IMG submission 89695) | Host-associated microbial communities from peat moss isolated from Minnesota, USA - S1T2_Fd - Sphagnum magellanicum MG | ecosystem: Host-associated > Plants > Peat moss > Unclassified...
AAGCAAGAAATGAAACATTCAAAGTTCATGAAATGGAATAATTGTATTAACTAACAAGAAATCACAAAGGTTGTATGCTTCAAATGCTACAATCACAAAACTATGGCTTGTAACTACTAACAAGGCTTGAAGATTCTACGTGCATTCAAAACCATGAAAGGAGAGAATGAAAGAAAACTCAAAACCACTCCATTATATACTATCTCCTAACCCTAAAGTAGCCGCCATTTAACCTTAACCTAGTCATCGCCAAACCCTAACCCTAGCCACCACTTTAACCTAGTCGCCACCAAACCCTAACCCTAGTCGCCGCCAAACCCTAAGTAGTCTCCACTTCTAAACCCTAACCTAACTACTACAGGGACGTGAATACTATTCATCCTTTTGATGAATGTTTAACACATTCATCAACATTGGGAATTAGAAATGAATAGTATTTCAAACAAAATGTGAATGAAGAAGTTGAAGGAAAAGAACCATTGACTTTTAGTCAGGATAAACCTTTGAATGAAGCAATGACGGAAGGTGTGCAAAGTGAATCCACGCCAAGTTCTTCATTGGAAGAAAAATTTGTTGTTTCAAATGATAAACCATCTAATGAACCTTCATAACATGTGGCCAAAGGTTTTACCAAAACCTATGAAGTGGATTACAACGAAACTTTTGCACCCGGCACACAAAATTTACATTTATTCGTTATATTTTTGCATTAATGGCCTTGGAAGATCCATCAAATGGACGTGAAAACCACATTTCCTTAATGACGAGCCTGAAGAAAAGATTACATGGAGCAACTTCAAGGGTTTGTGCACCAAGGAGGTGAACATCTTGTGTGTAAGCTTCACAAGTCCTTGTATACTTTGAAATAATCTCCAAGGGCATGGAATCAAAAGTTAGATGTTTTTATCAAAATAATTGAATTTATGAATAGTGAAGCGGATCCTAGTGCGTATGTTGCACAAGTGGGAGATGTGAAGCTTTTCATTATGGCCTATTTGGAAGACCTCATTTTGGTGTGCAATGATCAAAATAAACTTTTGCAAATAAAAAAGGAACTGAATCAAAAGTTTGAAATGAAAGACCTTGGGGAGTTGCATTTCTTTTTGGGGATGGAGGTAGAAAGGAATCATGATGGACGACTCCTATGCATCAACCAAATCAAATACCTCAAAAAATGTTGAAACATTTTCGAATGGAAAAATGTAAGCCCATTGGAGTCCCATTTGATCCCAAAGTGAAGTTACAAAGGAATGCGAACGGAAATGATGAATCAAAGGGATTTCCATATCAACAAGCGGTTGGGTCCTTAATGTACACCATGTTGTGCACACGACCGGACTTGGCATACCTAATAAGTGTGTTGAATTAACACATGGCCAACCTTAGCATGGAAAAATTGATGGCCTTCAAACGGATCTTTCGATATTTGCAAGGTACGTTGCAAATGAAATTACAATTCAGTGTAACACCATCCAAGGAAGTGCTTGGATATTCTGATGCAGATTGTGATGGTGATCTTAAAGACAGGAGGTGCACCCCAGGGTTTGTTTTCAGGATCAAGGGGGAGCCATTTCTTGGAGTAGCAAATGACAACCTACAATAGCATTGTCCACCACTAAGGCGAAATACATGGTGAACACGCAAGCCACAAAAGAAGCCATATGGATAACAAAATTGATGATGGATTTAGGATACATGGAGGAGAAGAAAATGATGGTGATTCGATGTGACAATCACGGTGCGATATCATTGACCAAGAATCCCACATGAACAAAACACATTGATGTATAACATCATTTTGTTCAAGAACGAATTGAAAATGGAGAAGTTCGATTTGAATATTGTCCAACAGAACACATGGTGGCGGATGTCCTTACCAAGGCATTATCCAAAGCATGACATCATAAGTTGATAAACATGTTCAGATTAAAAATTTCATAAAGTGTGAGTGTTCGAAATATTATTCGTTTCTAATTCCCAATGTTGATGAATGTGTTAAACATTCATCAAAAGGATGAATAGTATTGTCCTTGTAGTAATTATGTTAAGGTTTAGAAGTGGAAACTACTTAGGGCTTGGTGACAGCTAGGGTTAGGGTTTGGTGGCGGCTAGGGTTTGACAACGGCTAAGGTTAGGCGGCGGCTAAGGTTAGGGTTTAATGGCGGCTAGGTTGGGTTAAGTGGCGGCTACTTTAAGGTTAGGAGGTAATATATAATGAAATGGTTTTGAATTGTCTTTCATTCTCTCCTTTCATGATTTGGAGTGCACGTAGAACCTTCAAGCCTTGTTAGTAATTACAAGCCATAGTTTTGTGATTGTAGCATTTGAAGCATACAACCTTTGTGATTTCTTATTAGTTAATACAATTGTTCCATTTCATGAACCTTGAATGTTTTATTTCTTGTTTTTTTTCAAATTGTTTCCAATAACGATCGAATGGATTTGAAGTGAGGGCCTAAAAAATTAACAAGTTTTTCCCACTTGTAATTTCATTTGAGTAAAAAAACATATTACAAACAATTTGAAAACAAGTAAGAAATGAAAGATTCAAGGTTCATGAAATACAATTGTTTTAACTAACAAGAAGATTACAAAGGTTGTATGCTTCAAATGCTACAATCATAAAACTATGACTTGTAACAAGTAAGAAAGTTTGAAGGTTATATGTGCACTCAAAAACTATGAAAGGAAAGAATGAAAAACTACTCAAAACCACTCCATTATATATTATCTCCTAACCCTAAAGTAGGCGCCACTTAACCCTAACCTAGCTGGCGTCTAATTCTAGCCGCCACCAAACCCTAACCCTAACTGCCGCCAAGCCTTAAGTAGTTTCCACTTTTAAACCTTAACCTAAGTACTATAAGGATGTGAATATAGTTCATCCTTTTGATGAATGTTTAACACATTCATCAATATTGAAAATTAGAAACGAATAGTATTCTAACACTCCCACTCTATGAAGTTTCTAATCCGGACATGGTTATCAATTTGTTATGTTGTTCTTTTGATAATGCCTTAATAAGCACATTTGCCACCATGTCCTTTGTTGAACAATATTTGAAAGCAACTTCATCATTTTCAACTTGTTCTCAAACAAAATGATGTTGCACATCAATGTGCTTTATTCGAACATGTTATGTGGGATTCTTTGTCAATGATATTGCACCTTGGTTGTCACATCAAATCACCATTGCCTTCTTTTCTTTCATGTACCCTATTTCCTTGATGAACTTTGTCATCCATATGGCTTCCTTGGTAGCTTGTGTACTTGCCATGTATTCGGCCTTGGTCATTAACAAAGCGATTGTAGGTTGTTGTTTGCTACTCCAAAAAATGGCTCCACTTCCCATCATGAATACAAACCCAAGGAAGGAATGCAAGTCGTTCATATTGGAAACAACTTGAAAACAAGCAAGAAATGAAACATTCAAAGTTCATGAAATGGAACAATCATATTAACTAACAAGAAATCACAAAGGTTGTATGCTTCAAATGTTACAATCACAAAACTATGGCTTGTAACTACTAACAAGGCTCGAAGGTTCTACTTGCACTCAAAACCATGAAAGGAGAGAATGAAGGACAACTCAAAACCACTCCATTATATACTATCTCCTAACCCTAAAGTAGCCGCCACTTAACCTTAACCTAACCGCCACCAAACCCTAACCCTAGCCGCCACCAAACCCTAAGTAGTTTCCATTTTTTAACCCTAACCTAACTACTACAAGGATGTGAATATTATTCATCCTTTTGATGAATGTTTAACACATTCATCAACATTGGGAATTAGAAATGAATAGTATTTCTAACAGCTCAGATATTTCATTTCAAACTTTCAAAAAAGTTTCTCTTTTAGTTGCAAAAGCTTTTCTTTATTATTGCACACCAAGATGAGATCATCGACGTAGACCACAATGAAAAATTTGAAATCTTTGACTTGCGCAAGGTACACACTAATGTCCGCATCAATCCTCACAAATTCGATGCTTTTAAAGAAAACATTTAACTTTTGGTTCCAAGCCCTTGGAGATTGTTTCAACCCGTACAATGATTTGTGAAGTTTACACACAAGATGTTCACCTTCTTGTGTGAATCCTTCGGGTTGTTCCATGTAGATCTCCTCTTCGAGGTCACCATTTAAACATGCAATTTTGACGTCCATTTGGTGAATCTCCATGTCTTCAATGGTCGTTAGTGCAAGGATATAACGAATTAACACAAACTTTGCAACGAGTGCAAAAGTTTCAGTGTAATCGACTCCAAATGCTTGGGTGAAACCTCTTGCCACAAGTCTGGCCTTGTAACGTTCAACTTCACCATCGACCCCACGTTTGATTTTGAACACCCATTTGCAAGAAATGGGTTTCCTACCCTTAGGGAGTGGCACTAAGGACCAAGTGTTGTTGACAACAAGAAAGTCATATTCTTCTTGCATGGTAATCTCCCACTTCTTTGCATCTTTGCCATTCAACGCTTCGTCCACGATTTGAGGTTCTTTGGAAAAAGTGATGGTGGCCCGTTCCACCTCTTTGGTGGCCACCCACCAATCACGAGGCTACTCTTTACATTGTCTTTGGGGCCTTTCTCTTCGTCCATCTTGTTATGGTTCATTCAAACCTTCATCTTGTGGTGTAGCAAAAAAAATTCGGAAGAAGAATTTGATGTAGATTCATCACCTTCCACGTCTTCTGCTAGTCTCGCCTTCAAAGATATATGATTTGCATTCTTGACAAGCTCATCATCATTCACGACTTCATCCACAACATGTTCTACTTGCTTTGAAAGGGGTGTATTATCATGAACACCTTCTACTTCTTTTGTCCTTTCTAAGAACAAAACATCACGACTCTTGATGATCCTTTTGGTTTCTACACACATCAAGCGATATGCTTTTGGGCCTTGACAATACCCCAAAAACGCACAAGGTATGGATTTGGACTTTAATTTGCTTATCTTTTCATCAAGAATGTGGGCATATGTTTTATAACCGAAAATTCTCAAATGAGATACATTAGGCTTTATATCAGTCCATGTTTTTTGAAGGGTTTTTGAATCAAGAGCTTTTGTTGGGCATCGATTATTGATGTAAACCGCTTTGTTCACCGCTTCGGCCCAAAACTCCAAGTCAAGTCCTTGTGCACGAATCATTTTAGCGCACTCCATGATGGTCCTATTGGCTCATTCCGTAACTCCATTTTGTTGTGGTGTGTAAAGTGCACTTGTTTGTCGTTGGATTCCACATTCATGCAAGAAGTCGTCAAACTTTTTGGACACAAACTGCCCTCCCTTGTCGGATCGCAAGGTTTTGATCTTCATGTTAATTTGATTCTCTAGCAAGGCCTTGTATGCCTTAAATTTCTCAAACACCTCTCCTTTGGCGTTCAAAAGGTAAACATGGGTTATTTTCAAAAAGTCATCGATGAAAGTGACAAAGTATCGTGCTCCACCATGTGATGTGGTCTTCATTGGTCCACACACATCGTTATGCACAAGTTCCAAAAGCTTGGAAGCCCTAGTCATTTCATCTTCAAGAAAAGATGTCCTTTGATGTTTGCCTTTAATGCAAGCTTCACACACATTGTGCAATTGCACTTCTTTCAAATTCATGCCATTGACCATTTTCTCCAACTTCAAAAGGCTCGCCATGTTGAGGTGGCCAAATTTTTGGTGCCAAAGTGTAGCTCTTTCATTCGAAGATTTTGCCACATTCTTACTCTCCATTTAAACATTGACGTTGAGAAGATACAAGTTTTTATCCCTTTGTGCTTGCGCCACAACGATTCCATGGACATTGTTCACCTAATGACCATCCTGTCAAAATCCACTTTCAAGCCTTTCAAATTGATTTTGCTAACAAAAATGAGACTATTCTTCATTTGGGGAACATGAAGAACTTGAGTGATGGTTGTAAACACTCTACCTTCAACTTGCATTGTGGCCTTGATGCTCCCTTTGCCAATGGCCTCCAAAATGGTGTACACCTTACGTGCAACAATGGATTCATAGTGGTGAACCACTTTCGTTCAAACATCATGTGATGTGTTGCACCGTAATCAATGATCCAATCATACGTTGTATGATCATTGACATTCAAGGTGGCACAAACATTTGTTCTTGATCTTCACAAGCTTGGTTTACTTCTTCTTTATCATCACTCTTTTTCTTTAAACAATTCTTCAGAAAATGATGGGGCTTTTTGTAATTAAAGCAAAGCTTTTCATTTGCCTTATGGGTTTTGGTAAACAATGTAACATTTTTCGTACTTTCACTTTTTTTTTTTGGGAACCTCGTGAAGCAATGAGTGACAATGAACAACTTTGGTGGACATGGATACAAACTCATGAGCAAGTTATCAAAAGATGGGGGAAGGCTCATGAGATGTGTACATGGTACTTTTCATGAGCATTCCCTAGTAAACTTCACAAGTCATTGTATGTGTTGAAATAATCTCTAAGGGCTTGGAACTAAAAGTTAATTGCTTTCTTTAAAAGCATTGAATTTGTGAGGAGTGATGCAGACTTTAACGTGTACCTTGCGCAAGTCAAAGATTTCAAATTTTTCATTGTGGTCTATGTCGATGATCTCATCTTGGTGTGTAATAATAAGGAGAAGCTTTTGCATCTAAAGGAAGATCTTTCTTGAAAGTTTGAAGTGAAAGATCTGAGCGACTTGCATTCCTTCCTTGGGTTTGTATTCATGATGGGAAGTAGAGCCATTTTTTGGAGTAGCAAACGACAACCCACAATCGCTTTGTTAACGACCAAGGCCGAATACATGGCAACTACGCAAGCTACCAAGGAAGCCATATGGATGACAAAGTTCATGAAGGAATTAGGGTACATGAAAGAGAAGAAGGCGATGGTGATTCGATGTGACAATCAAGGTGTAATATCATTAACAAATAATCCCATGCAAAATGCTCGAATAAAACACATTGATGTGCAACATCGTTTTGTTCGAGAACCAGTTGAAAATGATGAAGTTACTTTCAAATATTGTTCAACAGAGGACATGGTGGCAAATGTGCTTACTAAGGATTCACACAAGAAGGTGAACATCTTGTGTGTAAATTTCACAAGTCATTGTACGGGTTCAAACAATCTTCTAAGGCTTGGAACCAAAAGTTAGATGCTTTCTTGAAAAACATCGAGTTTGTGAGGAATGATGCGGACTTTAGTGTGTATGTTGCGCAAGTCGAAGATGTCAAATTTTTCATTGTTGCCTACATCAATGATTTCATCTTGGTGTCCAATAATAAGGACAAGCTTTTGCAAGTGAAGGAAAACTTTTTCGAAAGTTCACAATGAAAGATCTTGGCGACTTCCATTTCTTCCTTGGCATGGAAGTGGAAATGGATCGTGCACAACGTTTTCTTTACGTCAACCAAATTGGGTATTTCAAGGAGATTCTCAAATGTTTTCGCATGGAGGATTACAAAGCCATCGGAGTGCCACTTGATCCCAAGACAAAGTTGAAGAACAATGAGAACAAGGATGTTGAAATGGTGAAGGCTCCTTATAAACAAGCTATGGGATCTCTCATGTTTGGCAAGTTGTGTACTTGGCCGAATTTGGCATATCCAATAAGTGTCGTGAGTCAACACATTGCTAATCCAAGCCTAGAACATTGGATTGTGGTCAAGCACATTTTTCGATACTTGCAAGCATTTTGCAATTCCAATTACACTTCGAAGGATTACCACCTTAAGATTTGGTTGGATATTGTGATGTAAATTGGGCCAGTGACCTTGAAGATAGGAGATCCACCACATGGTTTGTATTCATGATGGGAGGTGGAGGCATTTCTTGGATTAGTAAACGACAACCTACAATCGTTTTATTAACGATCGAGGCTAAATACATGGCAAGTACGCAAGCTACCAAGGCAACCATATGGATGACAAAGCTCATGAAGGATCATGGTACATGAAAAAGAAGAAGGCAATGTTGATTTGATGTGACAACCAAGGTGCAATGTCATTGACGAAGAATCCCACGCAACATGCTCAAACAAAGCACATTGATGTGGAACATCATTTTGTTCAAAAATGAGTTGAAAATGGTGAAGTTACCTTTGAATATTGTTCAACAAAGGACATGGTGGTGAATGTGCTTACTAAGGAATTATCAAAAGAACGACATTACAAATTGATATCCATGTTCAGATTAGAAACTTCATAGAATGAAAGTGTTAGAAACACTATTCATTTCTAATTCTCAATTTTGATGAATGTGTTAAACATTCATCAAAAGGATGAATAGTATTCGCATCTTTATAGTAGTTAGGTTAAGGTTTAAAACTTGAAACTATTTAGGGTATGGGGATGGTTAGGGTTAGGGTTTGGTGGCGGCTAAGGTTACGTAGCAGCTAGGGTTAGGGTTTGGTGGCGGTTAAGGTTAGGCGGTGGCCATGGTTAAGGTTTGGTGGCGACTAGGTTAGGGTTGGGAGATAATATATAATGGAGTGGTTTTGAGTGGTCTTTCATTCTTTCCTTTCAAGGTTTTTGAGTGCATATAGAACCTTGAAGCTTTGTTACTTGTTGCAAGTCATAGTTTTGTGATTGTAGCATTTGAAGCATACAACCTTTGTAATCTTCTTGTTAGGTAATACAATTGTTCCATTTCATGAACCTTGAATCTTTCATTTCTTGCTTATTTTCAAGTTGTTTCCAATACATATGTGTTGTGATATTAATATAAGTTAGAGGTGGTGTATAAGTACTACCTATAACACACCATGGTAATCAATCACAAGTCGACCTTTGTCATGGCCAGAAGGGACCCTATACCAAATATAATTGAAAAGAGGGTAAAGGAGAACTCCATGGAAGCATGGCTGTGGGCACAAAGACTAGAGGATCTACTAGAAAGTTATGTAGTCAAAGATGTAATAAAATAAGCAATGACATCAATAATTTGGTGCTGCACAACAAAAAGGCCAAATCTACATGTGGCCAAAGCACATTTTGGAAAGACCCTATCGCATTATAAGTGTCATTTTTAGAGTAGATCATTTTGTAAAATAGCTTCATAAAAAGCCGACAAATTTGATGCCATGCAAATTCCAACAACACTTGCAACATCCACTGGTCCTAGGGAAGGACAAAGCATATCAAAAGTTTTTGCAAGGAGCAGTGCCAAGGGAGAGTTCTACATCAAAGGTTGACTCCAATGACAATATTGATGACCTTTTAACCCCAACCAACATCTTTTGATCTTAGGTGGTAGCTCCGAACAAGGAATATATTTACTCAAAAATTTGATGACCTTGTTGCATATTAAGGTCGTAAGGGGGCGAGGGATAATGTTAGGAATACAACATTTACCAAATAGGGAGTACTGTGTAGTAGTAGAAGTTTCGGTAATGGCCTTGTTGAATCAAAGCAGTTTATTTGTCGAATTTAGCTATAGCTAGTCTAGGGTAAACACCTTATTGATATTCAATAGTGTTATATTCGACAGGACCTACCCAATTTCAGCTATTAACATGTTTACCTACCAAGTTCATGGGTTTGTCAAAACGACATAAGCTTAGTTATCTGACGGTTTGAAAATACAGGGAGGAGAATGGAGATATAAGGGGAGGTAGGGAGTAGTTTTTACCAAGTACCTTAGGATGAATGATACTCATGTACTCAAATTTAATAATACACACTTCATTAATTCATGGTCATGAGATGTTTTTTGTATGAATGTTCCATCTTTCACATTGCTTGCTAGTAGTAGTTTGCAACTTATAACATGTCTTAACTACTCATGTATGTGGTACTACATGTAGTTTGGTAGATAAGAACCCAACAATGATGTACACCAAACCACATCAAAACCATCACTAATAGCTAGGCTTACCTATTATTCGGCAGACAACACCCTTTTCGTCCTCCTCACAACTTGTTTCCATGAACCACCCTATGATATGGTGTCCCTTAAGTGGGAACCATTTTTGTAACAACATATTTACCACATGGGCCACATACAATATAAGTGGCTCAGTAGCCCATGGCAGCCACTTCTCCATGTTGAACTTCAAGCCTTGGAAGAGCATTCTTGCGTATTGATGTTTTCCCCCTTTTCTGTTGCTACAATAAGCAAGGCTACCATTTTGCTACATAATGTCTACTTATTTTTCAACTACACCATTTGGAGAATTGCACCTACCCTTTGGATGTACCTTCTTTTCACTTTTACAACCAACCAACCCTTCTTTCCTAGCACTACTGTTTCATCCACTAGGTTTTTCCACATCTTTGGTATAACCTTTGTAATCTTCTTGTTAGTTAATACAATTGTTCCATTTCATGAACCTTGAATCTTTCATTTCTTGCTTGTTTTCAAATTCTTTCCAATAGGTTATGGGCCCACATCAAGCAAGAGAAAAGATATTGTGTTAGAATAAGAAGTAGTGAAAGGTTTTGGGCTTGTATTGAATCCTTTTTGAGAGAAGGAGTTTTAGTTTGCAAAGTGAGTGGGAGGTCATTTCCAAGTGATGGCATACAAGGAGCTTGCAACTTTTCCAAGTGAGTGGGGGTATGGAAAAGACTTCTTCAAAGTGTTCTAGGATCTCAAGTGTTGAAGAGTGTTCTTTAAATCTTTAAATTTCAAGTTTCAAGTTTGAAAAAATGTGGAAGAGAGTTCTTCGAATTGCTGAGAGTTTGACCTTCAAGATTGAGGTGTGTGCAAAAGAGGTTTTTTTAAGTTGTTGAAACCTTCAAGTTTCAAGTGTGTCAAAGAGAGTTCTTCGCCAATGATACAAGTTTCAAGTCAAATTTCAGGTTTGTGCAAGCAAGTTTTTCAAGTGTTTGAGGGTTTTTTGTAAAGGTTTTGTTTTGTGACATATAGCAATTGAGTGGGAGACATTTCAAGTGAGGTTTTCAAACATTAGCAAGTTTTTCAACTTGAAATTTTCCCACTTGTAATTCCAAAGCGATTAGGGTTTAGGGTTGAGGGAATCATATTCTTCTTACATTGTGCACTCCCATTCCTTGGAATTTTCACATGTCAATACTTCGTTAGTATTTTGGGGCTCCTAAAAAATGCAACGATGGCACGTTCCACCTCCTTGGTGGCAATCCACCAATTTCGACGCATTCCCTTCGTTGCCTTTGAGGTCCTTCCTTCGGCACATGTTGTGAATGTTCATTAAATGGGTTGTCATTTGAACCAACAAATTTTTCTTTCGATGAAGAACCTAGCATGGATTCACCTTGCTTTTGCATTGCTTGTGAACATCTCGCCAATGCCCAACTTGCACACATTCAATATTGTGACACATGGTGGCGAATGTCCTTACCAAGGCATTATCCAAAGAACGACATCATAAGTTGATAAACATGTTGGGATTAGAAATTTCATAGAGTGGGAATGTTAGAAATACTATTCATTTTTAATTCCCAATGTTGATGAATGTGTTAAACATTCATCAAAAGGATGAATAATATTCACATCTTTGTAGTAATTAGGTTATGGTTTAGAAGTGGAGGCTACTTAGGGCTTGGTAATGGCTAGGGTTTGGTGGTGGCTAGGGTTAGGGTTAGGGCGGCAGCTAGGGTTAGGCGATGGCTATGGTTAAGGTTTGGTGGGGCTAGGTTAGGGTTAAGTGGCGGCTATTTTAGGGTTAGGGAATCATATATAATGGTGTGGTTTTGAGTTGTCTTTCATTCTCTCCTTTCATGTTTTTGAATGCATGTAGAACCTTGAAACCTTGTTAGTAGTTGCAAGCCATAGTTTTGTGATTGTAACATTTGAAACATACAACCCTTGTGATTTCTTGTTAGTTAATATGATTCTTCCATTTCATGAACCTTGAATGTTTCATCTTTTGCTTGTTTTCAAGTTGTTTCCAATAAGGTGTATCCCAACTAAAAATAAATGGTTCTTCTCCTTCAACCTCTTCATTAACAATTTCATGCATAACTACATTTTCTACTTTCTTGGGATGGAGCACACCACCTATTTCTTTTAACCCTTCAATGAACACCACATCCTTACTTTTGATGATTTTTTTGGTTTTCACACACATCAAGTGATATGTTTTGGTGTTTTCATAATATCCTAAAAGCACAAGGCATGGACTTGAATTCTAGTTTGGTTTTCTTCTCATCGGGGACATGTGTAAAGGCTTTATAACAAAAGACCTTAAAATTATTAGAAACAACTTGAAAACAAGGAAGAATTGAAACATTCAAGGTTCATGAAATGGAACAATCGCATCAACTAATAACAAATCAAAAAGGTTGTATGCTTCAAATGCTGCAATCACAAAACTATGGCTTGCAACTACTAACAAGGCTTCAAGGATCTACGTGCACTCAAAACCATGAAAGGAGAGAATGAAAGACAACTCAAAACCACTCCAGTATATACTATCTCTTAACCCTAAAGTAGCTACCACTTAACCCTAACCTAACCGTCACCAAACCCTAACCCTACCCAGTGCCTAAGCTTAGTTGCTACCAAACCCTAACCTTAGCCGCCACAAAACCTTAACCCTAGCCATCACCAAACCCTAACCCTAATCGCCTCTAGGCCCTAAGTAGTTTCCACTTCTAAACCATAACCTAACTACTACAAGGATGTGAATATTATTCATCCTTTTGATGAATGTTTAACACATTCATCAACATTGGGAATTATAAACGAATAGTATTTCGAACATTCCCATTCTATGCAGTTTTTAATCCAAACATGTTTATCAACTTATGATGTCATTCTTTGGATAATACCTTGGTAAGGACATCCGCCACCATGTGTTCCGTTGCACAAAAGATTCAAATCGAACTTCTACATTTTCAACTTGTTCTCAAACAAAATGATGTACATCAATGTGTTTTGTTTGTGCATGGTGAGTGGGATTCTTGGTCAATGATATCACACCTTGATTGTCACATCGAATAACCATCATTTTCTTCTCCTCCATGTATCCTAAATCCATCATCAATTTTGTTATCCATATGGCTTCTTTTGTGGCTTGCGTGTTCGCCATGTATTCCGCCTCAATGGTGGACAACGCTATTATACGTTGTCGTTTGTTACTCCAAGAAATGGCTCCACCTCCAAACATGAAAACAAACCATGTGGTGGACCTCCTATCTTCAAGATCACCACCCCAATCTGCATCACAATATCCAAGCATTTCCTTGGATGGTGTTGCACCGAATTATAATTTCATTTGCAACGTACCTTGCAAATATCGAAAGATTCGTTTAACGGCCATCCAATGCTCCATGTTAGGGTTCCCCGTGTGTTGATTCAACATACTTATTGGGTATGCCAAGTCAGGTCGTGTGCACAACATGGCATACATCAAGGACCCAACCGCTTGTTGATATGGAAATTCCTTTGATTCATCATTTCCATTCGCATTATTTTGTAATTTCACTTTGGGATCCAATGGAACTCCAATGGGCTTACATTCTTCCATTTGAAAACGCTTGAATATTTCCTTGAGGTATTTGATTTGGTTGATGCGTAGGAGTTTTTCATCATGATTCCTTTCCACCTCCATCCCCAAAAAGAAATGCAACTCCTTGAGGTCCTTCATTTCAAACTTTTGATTCAATTCTTCTTTGATTTGCAAAAGTTTGTTTTGATCGTTGCACACCAATATGAGGTCATCCACATAGACCACAATGAAAAACTTCACATCTCCCACTTGTGCAACGTACACATTAGGATTGGCCTCACTCTTCATAAACTCAATGCTTTTGATAAACACATCTAACTTTTGATTCCATGCCCTTGGAGATTGTTTCAAACCATACAAGGACTTGTGAAGTTTACACATGAGATGTTCACCTCCTTGGTGCACGAACCTTTGAGATTGTTCCATGTAAATCTCCTCTTCAAGCTCGCCATTGAAAAATGTGGTTTTCACATCCATTTGATGGATCTCCATGTCTTCTAAGGCCGCCAATGCAAGAATACTATGAATAGATGTAAACTTTGCGACAGGTGCAAGAGTTTCGTTGTAATCCACTCTATATGTTTGGGTAAAACCTCTTGCCACTAATCTGGCCTTGTAGAGTTCCACCTCCCCATTTGTGCCTTGTTTGATTTTGAACACCCATTTGTAAGAAACGGGTTTCCTACCGGCAGGAAGTGATACCAAAGTCCATGTGTTGTTTGTCATGAGGGAATCATATTCTTCTCGCATTGCACACTCTCACTCCTTGGAATTTTCACATGTCAATGCTTCTTCAATATTTTGGGGCTCTTCCAAAAATGCAATGGTGGCGCGTTCCACCTCCTTGGTAGCAATCCACCAATCCCAAGGCCATTCGCTTTGTTGCCTTTGAGGTCTTTCCCTCGGCACATCTTGTGAAGTTTCGATATCAGTGGAAACAACAAATTTTTCTTTCGATGACGAACTTGGTGTGGATTCACTTTGCACACCTTCCATCCTTGTTTCATTCAAAGGTGTATTTTGACTAAAGGTTAATGGTTATTCTCCTTCAACTTCTTCATGCACAACTACATTTTTTTCTTTCTCGGAATGAGGTACACCACCTATTTCCTTTGACCCTTCAATGAACACGACATCTCTACTTTTGATGATTATCTAGGTTTTCACACACATCAAGCGATACGCTTTGGTGCCTTCGTAATATCCTAAAATCACACAAGGCATGGACTTGGACTCTAATTTGGCCTATTTTCATCGAGGACATGTGCAAAGGCTTTACAACCAAGAACTTTCAAATGAGACACATCGGGTTTCCTACCACTCCACACTTCTTGAGGGGTTTTGGAATCAAGAGCCTTGGTTGGACATCGATTTTTGATGTACATTGTCGAGTTCACCGCTTCGCCCCAAAATTCAAGTTTCAACCCTTGTGCAAGAATCATGTTTCTTGCACATTCCATGATGGTTCTATTGGCACGTTCCGTAACACCTTTTTGTTGTGGGCAATAGGGCGCATTTGTTTATCATTCAATTTCACATTCCGCAAGAAATGCGTCAAATTTCTTAGGCACAAATTTTCCTCCGTTGTTGGATCGTAGCACTTTGATTTTGCGACCAATTTCATTCTCCACCAACACCTTGTATTATTTGAATTTTTCAAACGAATCTCCTTTCACCTTCAAAAGATAAACATGAGGTTTCCTTGAAAAATCGTCAATGAAAGTGAGAAAGTATCGCGCTCCACCATGCGATGTAGTCTTCATTGGCCCGCACACATTAGTGTGCACAGTCTCTAAAAGTTGTGAAACCCTCGTTGCTCTGTCCTTCAGAAATGATGTTCTTTGATGTTTGCCTTTGACACATCCTTCACAAATGTGATGCAACGACACTTCTTTTAAATTCATGCCATCCACCATGGCATCTAACTCCTTAAGGCTTGCCTGCATGTTGAGATGGTCGAGTCTTTCATGCCAAAGCATTGCACTTTCCTCCAAAGAATTTGCAATGTGTGCCATGTCCTTACACACCTTGATATTAAAAAGGTACAAGTTCTTGTCCCTTCGTGCTTGTGCCACAACAACTCTTCAAGCATCATTGACCTTACAACCATCCTTGTCAAACTCCACTTTGAAACCTTCCAAAATGAGTTTACTCACGAAAATGAAATTATTCTTCATTTTTGGAACATGAAGAACTTGTGATGGTTGTGTGTGTCAATTGGCCTCCCACTTGCATTGTGGCTTTGATTCTCCCCTTGCCAATGGCCTCCAAAACGATGTCATCGACCATGAACACCCTCCTTGGGGAAATGCGTTCGTACATTCTTGTTCGAATGTCATGTGTTACATTGCACCGGAATTGACAATCCAATCATACGTGGTATGATTATTGGCACTCAATGCCTCAACAAACATTTGTTCGTGATCTTCATAAGTTTGATTTGCTTTTTCTTTTTCATCATTTTTCTTCTTCAAACAATTTCTCACAAAATGTCCGAGTTTCTTACAATAGAAACAAAGTTTTTTGTTTGACTTATGAGTTTTGTTGACTAATGCAGAAGTCTCGGAACTCTCACATTCTTTTCTTTTGGACATTTCGTGAAGCAACCTTGCTACAATGAATTGAAGGTCTGCATGTTTCATGGACTTGAACTCCAAGCTTGTGACTTAATTATCAAAGGATGCAGGAAGGCTCATGAGGAGTACCATGTAAACATCTTCATTCGTAATGTTCACCTCAATGGAACATAGTTGGTCCACAAGGGCTTTCACCATGTTGATGTGCACAAGCATGTCATCTCCTTCTTACATTTTGATGGTGAAGAATTTCCTTCGAAGGAACAATTTGTTGTGAATGGTCTTAGCTTCATGCACACCACAAAGAGCCTCTCACGCACTTCTCACATTCTCACAATATTGAATGTGTGCAAGTTGGGCGTCTGTGAGATGTTCACAAAGTAATGCAAAAGCCTTGGTCACTTTTTCGTTGTAATTGGCCGTTGCAACTTCTTCATTTGGCAAGGTGGCACTCCCATCAACAAATTTTCCAAAGCCCATGTTTGGAAAGCATCATGTGTGTTTTGAACTTCCAAAGGGGAAAGTTGCCACCATGAAACTTTTCCATGACTTTCAAGGATTCCATTTGAAAAGAAGACATTTTGAACACAAATGGTACAACAAACACTCTCTCAAAAGATTGAAAGCTTTGGAAGAAATCTTTGACCCCTCTTGTAAACTTGAAATGAAAAAAAAAACTTCTATCACTTGCAAATCTTTTATTACACAAGCTTAAGATTTCACTTGAAACTTGCAACAATGCGAAAAACTCTTTTTGACACACTTGAAACTTCACACTTTCAACAACACAAAGACCTTTCTTTTACACACCTCAAACTTTCAATGAATCGAAAAACTCTTTTCCACACACTTTCACCTTAAAACTTGATACTTTCAAAAAACTTGAAGAAATTTTTTCCACACCTCTCATTCACTTAGAAATGGACTTCTACTTTCTTTGCATCCTTGCAAACTAAAAGCCTTCCCTCAAACTTTCAATGAATCGAGGAACTCTCTTCCACACACTTTCACCTTGAAACTTGATACTTTCAAAAACTTGAAAAACTTGAAAAACTTTGAAAAAATCTCTTCCACACCTCTCACTCACTTAAAAATGGACTTCTACTCTCTTTGTAACCTTGCAAACTAAAAGCCTTCCCTCAAAAGGATTTTCCCTTTCTATGTTATACAAGCTAAACCCTAGATTATTTCTTGTTCTAACACAATGCCCTTTCTCTTACTTGGTGTGGGCCCATAACCTATTGGAAACAACTTGAAAACAAGCAAGAAATGAAACATTCAAAGTTCATGAAATGGAACAATTGTATTAACTAATAAAAAATCACAAAAGTTGTATGCTTCAAATGCTACAATCACAAAACTATGGCTTGTAACTACTAACAAGGCTTGAAGGTTTTACGTGCATTCAAAACCATGAAAGGAAAGAATGAAAGACAACTCAAAACCAGTCCATTATATAATATTTCCAAACCCTAAAGTAACCGCCATTTAACCCTAACTTAGTCGCCGCCAAACCCTAACCCTAGTCGCCACTTTAACCTAACAGCCACCAAACCCTAACCCTAGCCATCGTCTAACCCTAGCAGTCACCAAACCCCAACCCTAACCGTCGCCAAACCCTAAGTAATCTCCACTTCTAAACCCTAACCTAACTACTACAAGGATGTGAATATTATTCATCCTTTTGATGAATGTTTAACACATTCATCAACATTGGGAATTAAAAACGAATAATATTTCTAACAATGTCAACTTTTTCATTGTCATTTATGTTTATGATCTCATCTTGGTGTGCTATAAGGACAAGCTTTTTCAAGTGAAAAAAGAACTTTCTCAAAAGTTCGAAATGAAAGATCTTGGTGACTCACATTTCTTCCTTAGCATGGAAGTGGAAAGGGATCGTGCATAATGTTTTCTTTACATCAACCAAATTGGGTATCTCAAAGAGATTCTTAAATGCTTTCGCATGGAGGATTGCAAAGGCATGGGAATGCCACTTGATCCCAAGACAAAATTGAAAAAGAATGAGAATAAGCCCCAGGAAGACTCGCTTTCGCTACGGCTGTTGAGATGGTGAAGGTTCCTTATCAACAAGCTATGGGATCCTTGATGTATGCCATGTTGTGTACTTGGCCGGATTTGGCTTATCTAATAAACATGGCCAATCCAAGCCTAGAACATTGGATTGTGGTCAAACACATTCTTCGATACTTACAAGGCACTTTGCAATTCAAATTACGATTCGAAGGATTACCACCCCAAGATTTAGTTGGACATTGTGATGCGGATTGGGTGATTCAATGTGACAACCAAAATGCAATATCATTGACGAAGAATCCCACACAACATATTCAAACAAAACACATTGATGTGGAACATCATTTTGTTCGAGAACGAATTAAAAATGGTGAAGTTACCTTTGAAAATTGTTCAACAAAGGACATGGTGGTGGATGTGCTTACTAAGGCATTACCAAAAGAATGACATAACAATTAGATAACCATGTTCGAATTAGAAACTTCATAAAATGGGAGTGTTAAAAATATTATTTGTTTCTAATTCTCAATATTGATGAGTGTGTTAAACATTCATCAAAAGGATGAATAGTATTCACATCCTTGTAATAGTTAGGTTAGGGTTTAGAAGTGGAAACTACTTAGGGCTTAGTGGTGGCTAGGTTAGGGTTAATTGGCGGCTAGGGCTAGGCGGTGGCTAAGGTTAAGGTTTGGTGGTGACTAGGTTAGGGTTAAGTGGTGGCTACTTTAGGGTTAAGAGATAGTATATAATGGAGTGATTTTGAGTAATCTTACATTTTTTCCTTTCATGGTTTTTGAATGCACATAAAATCTTCAAGCTTTGTTACTTGTTACAAGTCATAGTTTTGTGATTGTAGCATTTGAAGCATACAACCTTTGTAATTTTCTTGTTAGTTAATACAATTATTCCATTTTATGAACCTTGAATCTTTCATTTCTTGTTTGTTTTCAAGTTGTTTCTAATAGATGACCCCTTTAGGGTGTCGCATTGTATTACTTTCTAAAGATGTGCATGTATGAATGTATCCCACCTCAAGTTTTTGAAAGATTTTCACAATATTTTTGCATATTATGTTAGAATATAATCCGAACAAAAAAATTTATAAATTTTTTTATTTCATTTCATTTTATTAAGTGGGAGATTGGAATATATTTGTGAAAACAAATGTAGTGTACCTATGTATTAAAAGACACAAATATATTTCAAAAATGATTTTTAATATTTATGAAATTTGAAAGTATACTAAACCATGTCATTTCACATAGTTTGAACTATGTTTGGATATTATGTGATTAATTTTTTTAATTAATTTTTCTAAATGAATTTTTTAACAAAGATGTAATAAAAGTGTCGTAAATTTAGATTTTGACAAGTAATCATATTCACATGAAAGACAAGCGTAACTAGATGGGCCATATTTTAAATTCTATTAAATTTGACTATTTTAATGACCAATGAAACTTTAAAATTTTTGCAGTCAAAACAAGACAATGGCCTTATTATACCAATGTATATTACAAATATACCCATGGATCATTCAATATAAATAATGAAAATTATTATTTTAAAATAATAATATTATATATCATTAATTTTGTAAAATTATTAATTATAAGGCCCCAAACCAAATTTGATATCAAAAATTAAATGTACCATACTTTTGAAACAATTATACTATATATATTATAATATTAAACCCAAAAATGCCCCAAAGGGGTTCATCATATTCCCAATAAGTAATCAAATTGTTTCAAGATTTGCATTTTATAATTCTGACTTGTTGGCTATATTAACCATTGATTATCTCTTGTAATCTATCGTAAATTATTCAAAAACTTTGGGTTAAACATACAAATCATAGTCACAGATATTATAATCTTGTTAGCAATTTTTTGCTAACCAATATCTAACCTCTACTTTGTATACAAGGAATTTTTCTTTCTGATTACAAGGTACAAGTCTAAGTGCTTAAGAGTTCAACAAGATTTGTTCTACCAAACATGTTTGTTTATCCAATACAAGGTGTAATAAGTTGATAGCATGGGCCTCATAATGAAACATCATTGCATATAAAATGAAATGGTTTGGAATGATAAAGTATATAAAAGTTTTTGAATCAAATACACATTTCACACCATGTCATAGTTGATTCACACCAAAGTGGTACGTTAAATTAATTCTAGAGTTTTGAACATTGTAACATTTCTATCATAATATAAAGTCAAAATTGTATTAATGTTTTACAACGGCAACAAACCCACTGGATTCAATATTGACAACAATAATTATGGTTCTTTTGAGAATGACATTGATAACTTTTAGAAATATTTTCATATCATATCACCTAACTTTTTTCATGCGCTCTTTTTACATGACGTGCAACACATTAATGAGGATAGATAGCTAACAATCTTTTGTTACAGAAAAACTTATACATCTATATTATTCAACTTATCATTTTATCTTCTTTCATTAGTCGTTTTACATTATTGTAATCAGAACTGTTTGAATATCTTTTTCACAAGATATTTAAAAATATACAAAACACAATCAGATCTAATGATCTTTTCAAAACTCGACATTGTGTCAATGCAACTATAAACCATTCTAATTTGACATCGGCCACCAAAACCATGTAGATGAATGACATATTTTTCTCTAAAAAAAATTTGAGGTGACAAAAATAAAGTCCTTTAGTTCGTTTGTATTGCAAGCAAGCCACTTCTGCTTGATGACATGTACATGGATGACCTTGCAAAATATTCGGATATTCATCTAATGTGTCGAAATATTTTATGTTGTCAAAAAATCTGCTTCCACATTGACAAATTCCATTTAAAAATATTCTCATGATGTGAAAGAGTATTCTTCCTTGTTCATGCATGCTGCATCCCAACCTTCATTGATGTTCCAACATGCCAAAACTACTATGAAATGAAACTATTATGGCTTGAAACAAACTGGGAAATGAAATGAATAAGCCCTCGAAAAGGCTTTTCATCTATATTCAATACAATACATAATAAGTTGTGGGTTAAGAAAGTTAAACAATGGATGAAAAAAGTTAGGGGTTTATTAGATGATATGTGGGTTTGGAAAGATCAAATATTTAGGAAAGTTGAATTTGCAGAAAAGTATGGATGAAATGAAATCTGAAAAAAAAATCATTGGTAGATATGTGCACTAGAGAAGATGAAATTTTCACTAAAGTTGGGTTTGGGAGAAGATGAAAATTTCAAGAAAGTTGGGTTTGGGAAGGAACAAAGTTGATACGAACGTAGATATGATAAAAGATAGTCAAATCCAAGACAGACGCATGAAATGAAAGCCATCAAAGAGAGGATTCAAGAAAGTCAAAATCTAAAGCATCCATGGACTTTCATGAAGGCCAAGAAAGAGAGGATCTGAAAATATTGAACTTCAAGGAAAACAATGGATGAAATGAATAATGTGAAGAATAGGGTCCAAGAAAGTTGAATTCACAAAGGCATTCGACAGTATGGATTCTATGAAGGATAGGATACATGAAATTTCAAAACTGGGGGAAGACAACAAATGAAAATGAGGCCAGGAAAGATAAGATCCAAGAAGCTGAAAGCCAAGAAAAACATTGAATGAGATGAAGGTGGGGGAAAATAGGATCTTGGTAAGTTGAATCCAACAAATAGAAAGATGAAATTAAGGCCAAAAGGTAACAAAATAGGAAAGTTGAATTTGGCAAACAATGGCCAAAACACAGGTTAAAAAATTGGAACCTGATAGACATTGGATGAAATGAAGATGAACAAAGATAAGATCCAATGGATGAAAACACCAATGATTAAAAACATGAAAACCTCTCTCATATGCACTAACCAAAAACGCAGGGAAAGTACAAGAAGCCATTGCTAATGGTAAAATTATACAGGTATACAAACTCCAAGGATGGTAACTTCCAAATAGAAGTGTGTCAACCTTTGCTCTGCATCAAGAGCACTCCAGATTGCCACTCTTCAGATCAAATATGAACGTGCAGTGGAATCCATTGATGAGATGCTTAGCAATGGTTGGCAGAGCAGTAATGCAACTTGGCAATATCCTTCAAGTGATGTCAATCCTTCATATCTTTGCTCTAATGATTTCTGCAGGCCAGATACTACAAAGTTGTTGGGTATATGCTAAAATCAGCTGACAACTTTTGAGAATTGATGTCAGAACAACAGCATTGTAGGACAACAAAATCTTTGCACAGGTGAAGTCTGTCTCCCAAATGCTCAAGGGAAACACAGTTGACTTGTTGCTCCCATGAGCAAATAGGAGAGAGGGAAGACCTGACCCTAAATAACAGAGGAGACAAAAACAACAACAACAAGGAACCCAAAACAACAGTGAAGAAAGGGGAAAAAAAAACCCAAACAAGAAAAGAGAGAGAAACAACACAAAAGCACTAACATAGAACTATAAGAAGATGATCTTCTGAGGACAAAATGGGTTTTGAAACTCTCACTATAAGAAGATTGTCGAATGGAGACTGCATGCTATCAGTTGTGAAGACAGAGCTATCATAATACTGAGGTTTGTCCAATGTTACCAGGAGGTTATAGACAGCAGACAGTTGCAAAACCTCCATCCCAGAGTTCAAGGAAGACCAGCAATTCCAGTCACCAAGTCTAATCAAGACAAGCTGTTTTTTTAGCAGGTCTCAATGTTTGTACTACATCCCAGCGTGAATACAATGTGGTCAGATACAGCATCCAAATCTCAGAGTTACCTAGTCTTGCATTACATGAGTTGTGTCAGAAGGCTCAAGAGGCAGAAAAGACCATCACTAGGTGACAAATACTTTGTTGAAATGATATAACAATTGTCAAAAGAAAACCAAAAAAAAGGCCAGAACAGCTGTGTGCAATCATAGAAACCTCAGTTCCTGCCTTCAAATCCCTTCACAAATTTCAAAACCAAACTCCCAAGTTTTACATCAAAAAGCACATAGAACAACAAATGGTGAATGAAAAGCATGAAGGTGTTTTTTAGTGTTATGATTGAAGACGTAGATTGTATACTAGCAGAGGGCTTTCTCATCTGATTGAACTGCAGGCTCAGCTGATGCCATTGCCAAGCTTGGCTCAAACACATCAGAGCCTTCCAAATAAGCCCTGCGGCGTTCCCGACGTTCACGATAGAACTCTCGTCGCCTCGCTCGCCTACTATTAGGGTTCTCAACCTTCTCCTCAGTCCTTGGGTACACACTTATCTGCACCCATTGCACAAGAAATTTCATAAAACCAAAATGGTTTGGTTTTCTAACTATACTCATAAACCAGTTAGCAAAATCAAAGCCTCCTACCAATTTACCTCATGATAACACTAGCAATGCAACTGGAATCAATGGAAATGTGGGCCAGCTGTTTGGATTTCATGCATAATACATTTATGAAATTGCAGACAAATCTCCACACCAAGAACACTTTGAAGATATCATGATGTCAACAGTGAGTGCAGTTATAGCCTTACAAGAGTTGCTCACAAAGCATAAGACTATATAGCAGTGATGAGCTAGCTGCCATGACTACCCACTGACTTCATCATCTCCTGACAGTGGGTGCTGATTAGTGTGTATAGTAATCAGCCCAAAACCTGGGCAAACAATTCAGACAAAATCTGCATCCAGAGTCTGTTTGTTGCATTTCCAGAAGCAACAAGGGAAAACTCCCAGTCACAATGTTGGCTAGCACTCAAGCGGCATGGATTTTGTACACATCTACAGAACTGCAGAGAAAACCTCTCTCCACATTTGTTGTATACTATGGCAGAGAGTCAATTGTAATGATAGTTCTGACATCCTCCAGATGCTGTCACAACAGCACTACACAAAAGTCAAGTTGTCCTAACTCTTGCAAAAAATTCTAGAGCTTCACATGCACAGAGTGTGTGTGTGTGTGTGTTCAAGCATTCATTACCTTCTTCTGTCCGCAACAAATGCCTCAAACTTGAGAACACTGTCGATAAGTGAATAGATGGTGAAAGAGAAAGAGAGGGAGAGTATGTGTGTGTCCAAGGACTCATTACCTTCTTCCTGTCAGGACCGAATTTCTCAAACTTGACGACACCATCGATCAGTGAATAGATGGTGTAGTCCCTCCCTAGTCCCACATTGTTTCCCGGATGGAACTGTACTCATGCAAGGCAATTTAGTGCTCCCAAGTTTCCATGCGTATTGCCACAACACTGTCACGCAGAAAGCAAGCAAGAAAGCAAGCAGGAATCAAGCAAGCAAGAATTGAAGAAACAAGTGCAAGATGCATACAAAACATGATACCAAGAAGAAGGTTTCCAGGGGGAACTACAAAAGCCCTAACCTTGGTGCCTCTTTGGCGAACGATGATGGCGCCGGGCTGCGCAGCTTGGTCGCCATAAATCTTCACGCCCAACATCTTAGGTTTGGAGTCCCTACCGTTCTTGGTACTTCCGGATCCCTTCTTGTGAGCTGCTTCGATGGTGATGGCGCCTCCATTTTGTTGTTCCACCAACCCACTGCTACTCCTTCTCTCCACCACCGCCGCCCCAAACTTGTTGGCATCCCCTGTCATGTAAGAAGAGCCTGAGCTCGACGTCAAGCTCAAACCCTTAAGCATGCCTGTCATCGACGTCGTCGCTGCAGCTGGCACGGCGAGCATCGCCATTCCGACAAAGCTCAAAGACAGGATTGCCGCAGACGGGCGTTGCCGAGAATTTCGTTTGGTATGTGTGTGGACCGCGAAGCTCCAAGACGGGAGAAATGGGTTGTGCCGCAAAGAGATTTAGGGAAGTGGGTACTAGTAGCTGTATGGATAATCGTAGTGAAAACGGATGACAAGAAGGAATCCAAAAAGCTAGATCCCGTCGATTCCTCGTCCGTCCGGCATCTCCTCGGCGCCAGTTCCACCTGACTTTGGGTTTTCGACGGACCGGGCAGTAGGAAAAATCGTGCCTGGAAAAAATAAAATCAAAACTGTCCAACAAAATCCATACCGGTTTTTGTTGTTGAAGTGTATGGAATTTGAAGGAATATCCATATCGTGGTTTTTCTCCACACACATTGGCAACCATCCACATGAGGGTCTAGGCAAATTTGGCTATTGGACAGGTAGGACGGTAAAAAAGGATTTGTAATCCTGCTGCTGCTTGGCGACCTGGAGCAAGCGCTCTAAATCTGTGACCATGCTATTGTTTGGCGACCTACAGAACGAGGCACTCTGAATTTGTAATCTTTGCCTGCTGTTTGGCAACTCCCAGGAGCAGGCACTCTAAATCTAACAAACCCAGTCCCAAACCTTGCTATTTTGGCTATTTTTTTCAAAAATTTCCAGGAAAAAGGCCTTTGTATGGGCCACAGCCCCCAAAAACAATCCACATTTTGGAAAAATTAGTTTCCGTAAAGGCAGAAAAGAAAAACGATGATCCATACACTTCATTCAAAACCTATGGACTTTTTACTTGTTAAAATTACAAAGTAAGTTTCAAAGTGTTTATGTGATTTTATTTTATTTTTATTTTTATTCATTTTGTGAACTTGATATATTTTTCTTCTTCCTCTTCAAACTTGATGTGTGTGTGTGTGTTTTTTATTCTTTAGTTTTCTTGTTTTTAATATATGTGTGGTGTAAAGTAAAGGTGGAATTATCTAAAGGGGTTTAAGGTTTTGAATGCTTTGAATTCAAGCTTAAAGAAATAAGGCTTAAATGATACCAACTTAGATGGAAGATGTTTTTTTTTTAAATTATGTGTTTTTCAATGTATTTTTATGATTTTGTTTGGAAAGTAGAATTTCATTTCTTCATATATTTAGAGGGGAGTTTTAGCTTTCTTTCAACAATTTCTTTGTCTCTCTTTCATATTTTGATCTATTAATTGATCCTATTAAAAACATTGGCTATTTCATTCTTTTCATATTCAATCTTTGCTTGCGATCTCCTTGTTTTCTTTGCATCTTCACTTGTTGTAAATGTCATCACCATGCCATTCCTTCCACCTCTATTTTGATTTTCACTTTCACCTCCCAGGAAAGCAATAAAGGAAGAATTTTTTTTAAATTATTTTTTTTAAATGAACTTTAAAAAAATGTGCAAAAATATTTTAAAAACCCTACACTCAATTCATTCAAATCTTTGTACATAAAAAGAAAAAAAACATGAAGTTGGGGGAATAAAAAATTTAAAAAGTGATAATTTATCAAATTAATTTTTTTTTAAAAACCTCATAAATTCTTGAGAAGAAAAATGAGACATGAAATAAAAAGTAAACACAAAGATATTTCCTAAACCTTAAAATTCACTTCATTAAAATCTTAAATCAATCACCATGCAATCAAAATTATATATATAACACAAGTTGGAAGACTTTTTTAAATCAATAAAGTGAAATGAAAAGAAAAAAACAACACGTAAATACATTTTTAAAAGAATGAAAAAAGAAATACAAAGCAAACACAAAAATGCCTTTAAAATCCTAACACCCATTTCATTACATTTTCACCTTTCACCTTTAAAACATCAAAACAAACCAATTTGATACACTTTTTAATGTAAGAATTCTTTGACAACCTCCAAATAATTTGAGAAAAAACATATCTTACGTTAGAACTTGAAAGAAAGAAAGATTACACATCAAGTTAAAAACAAAAAACAAAGCATCACAAAAGAACATCATCTCTTTCTCTCTTGTGCATTCCAATGACTCATTAATCCAATCATTAGATCTCTTACACATCTAACCAAAAGAAAGGATTGCAGTGCAATTCTAGCACCCATGTATCAAATTTTGTTAAAACATTTGAACTTTTTTTACTTTTGGTGTTGGGTATTAGACAAAGAAGAATAAATGACCCACTAACAACAACGATGTTACGAAGTGAACACATGAGCATGAGCTTATGAACATGAAACTATGAGCAGAAATGGATATTTTTGGAATATTTTGATGATGTGGATAGAATATTTTTAAAATATTCCTATGCCACATAAGAATGACATGGAAAATATTTTTCCATATGTACATGGATGAAAGTCACAAAATGGATGAAAAGTTTCAATGAAAGTTGAACATCAATGAACTTTTTGGATGATAATTACAAGTTGATAAATAATTAGATGGAAATTTTGATAGGTTGAAATGTATGGATGGAATTAATTCCAAAACAATTATGTCAAATGAAAACCACATCTACATGGATGACAGTTACAAAAAAGATGAAATATTTGGTTGAACATGGAACATGAATGAACTTTTGGATGATAATTGGAAGTATTGGAAGTAGACAAATTGTTTGGATGTAACTTTTGGCTAGTTTATTGTATGGATGAAAATAATTTCAAAACAATAATGATGAATGGAAATTACTATACTCACATAATTTTCATTTCCAACATCCATAAAAAAAGGTGTCAAAGGCGAAATTCGAATGAACTACATTACAATGTAAAAAGGTGAAACAATAACTTGTGTAAATTAAGCCAAGTCACACAATAAGTCAAGGGTAGGAAATCCACATAATGATGGAATGAGAAAATGTTTAAAAATTTACTGAATAATGCACTACACACATCTTGTTAAAGAATATTTTCATTTTTGGAATAGAATAAATTCCAAATGAACAAAACCCATAATAATCTTATTTAACAAAAATCTAATGACTCTGTAACCTAATTTACTTCTAGGACTTTGGCACGATTTAATAATCTATGAACCTCATTTTAGCTCCAAGATGGATAGTGGATGAATGGTTTTCTAATCCCAGAATACATGGCATATTGCAAAATGTAATACAAGTGCTTACAAGGCACCCACGGCCCCCGCTTCCTTAGGGACAAAGCCATCATGGAAGAAAAATCCATGCAATTGCAAGTCGAACAATCATTAATCGATATTTCATATTACTCACAATCTTCTAGCAATCCTGAATGGAGGCGGTAAATTCGTCCATATCCCACAAGAGGAATGTTTGAGGGAGTTAATAATGTGGCTTTGAAAGTTCGTCCCACCTCCCAATTGTTTTCTTGTAGAATGGATAGCTTGAAAGTGTCAAGATGATGAATCTTCTTCGCATTCCTTGATTTTGGCCAAGCATCTAGATCTAATGGCTTATAAACAGGGGTAAAAGTACCATCACCAAAGAGATTCTAAGGGGCACATCTGGGAGGTTGCTTCACGAGTGTAGATATGTCGTCCCCAACCAGATTAACGAAGGGACATCTTGGTTTCTCCAAAAGCAAGAAACTAATCTCCTCCAATGCCACCACCTCAATTTGAATGAAATTTGTGCCTTCTTGCACATGCCATAAGGCAATGTTGGCCTATTGAGTGCATATTTCTTGCTTGTCCCTCCCACACAACACATAAGGTCATCATGAAAAAATCAAAACTTATGTAGCTCTATTGATACACCTTGGGCTATAGACCAATAACCAACATAACACAAAGCAAAAATACCATGATTTGTTTGTTTTGAAATGATTATGGCTTTGTAATAATGTTTAGTGTCTTTTTGCAATGCCAAACAAAGATTGCTTGACTTCGAGGGACAACATTCAATTTGGCAAATGTCATCTCCACATAGACATTCAAGAACTTTTGGACCATTGTGAGTGGTAACATGATCAAGGCTACTGGTCTCCCACACATCCATAGCTAATGGCAGGTTGATTAGAGTCGTTGCATTGGCCACTTTCAAATAAAAAAAGTTCACTCGATCATGTCGATGTGAAGGTTTACCTTGCATTTAGCTAATCCAAACACTTCCTCACCATCCAAGTGAAATATTTAACTAGAAAGACCAAAGCTTGAGGTGTATTTGGCAATTGCAACAACAATTTGGACTGGGTCCCCAGATTGATTAACCCTACGCAGGCGTAATTATTTTAGTCTAGATTGGTCCTAGATGCACCTCCTTGTAAGAAAGCATAATACAATGAGGATTATTTAAATGCTCGCACATAATCGTCGAATGTTGTAGTCAAAAAGGCAAGTAACCCTGTTGTCAAATTCTTGGAGCCAAATATTATGGACTGTCTCAAATAAGTTACAAGTTGGCATATCAATTTCCTTGTCCAAAGAAAATTTCTATAAACACTTAAAAGGAATGAAGTTCGAATTTAGGAAGGACAAATGGAAAATTAAATTTGAATAAAATAATCTGGAAGAACTTACATCTAACATAAAACCTCCCCATTTTTGCACACGAAAGTGCCAAAAGTCAAGCCAATTGTTGAGCTCATGAACATGGTGCCCTTGTTTATAACTTTAAACGAGTACCACCAAGACTGAATGGTAACATATCGAAGGTCAACTTCCTCCAAAGACATGGTTTTTTTGTAATCATAACAGAGGGTTTTGTGTCAATCATGGAACTTTGGTGCAATTAACAGCTCGATGTGTATCCAAAGACTTAGTCCAATGGAAAAAAAAGGTTCGTTTTTTGTCAACCATCTTCATTGTAGCATTTCTAGTACCATAAACAATGCAAACAACATTTCAATTTGCTTGCGCACCATCTACCATGAACCCTTTGAAAATAAGCGTACCCAACCCTTTATTCTCAACATGCATTCAACTTCTTCCATAGAATGCATCGAGCTTCCATGTCCTTGAATTGCACGTCACGGACCACAATTGTCATGACCTTACAATAGACTAGGTCATAAACATGACAGGCCATGGTCATCCATCCTTGAACACGTTTTACATGATCAAACATCATCCACGCATTTTGTAGATCATCACCTAGTTGCATTCACTAAACCAAATCAAATCCGAATGTAACTCCATCGATAGACATCTTGAACAAATAAACCTTATGCCCTACTTGTTGTCCAAGAAATAGTTGTTTTAAATATAATCATAACCAAACAATGCCTTCAATTTTAGGATACAACCAATGGAGCTAGAATTACTGGGATGATGTTTTGGTGAAATAATAAGATTGTGTATGTTAGGGGAGCACAAAGGAGCAAACTTTAACAGCATTTGATCTAATTTTTCACCTTTGAAAAGTTCCATAGGACCTTTTCCATCCTCGTTGAACAAGTGACGAGAAAGAAATGTCTTGCTCACAAACAAAGTAATGGCTAAAGTAGTAGCAATTAACGTGCAACAGACCTTGTCTACAACCATGTTCATTTCCTAAAAGGATTATCTACACTTGTTGTTTACAACCGGATGGGCATGGGTGCCCAAGTGGTTGCAACTCTTGAAAGATTTGAAAACTTGTGAACAACATAATACATTTTAGAACTACAAGTTTGTAGACAAGTGGGTGAAGAATCACATAACTTACAACTAATGGTACATATTGGGGATTTCACGAAACACTACCTGGATATTGAAAATTGCAAACTATCTCCATTTCAAGAAACTTCATTGTGCATAGAAGAATGTTGAAACAAAAGACAAAAATCATTCTAACATCACAAATGTCTAAGGCATTTAGTCGTTCTAAAGCCCAACCTAAATGAATTCTTAATGTCACTAATTTGCAACTTGCACCAAGCATGACCATCAAACTTTTTGTCCATTCCTTGCAATTGTTCGAGTTGTCCCAATGGATGGCAGATAGGAGGAAGTTCAAATAATATGTCACCATTAAATTTAGTGGGAAGAAAATCCATAAACTCAATTGTGATGACCTCATAATCTAGGGACTTCAATTCATAATAAGCTTGCAAAGTCAAAGACATTACCTTTATTGAATCAATATCGTTAAAAAAAGTAGCCACTTGTAACACTTCCATCCATAGAGGTTGCACCTTGTAAGCTCATGAATTCACGAGCAACACTTCCATCTGTAGAGGCTATTCTTTGTTAGCTCATGAATTCATGAGTGACACTTCCATCTAAAGAGCATTTTTTTGTCAACTTGCAAATTTGTGAAAACATGCACAACAACATCAAGAGGGGAAGGGCCATCTTCGTTAGAAGAATCACAAATATTGATAAATGGTGGCTCTGCAATCAAGACAAAAAAGTTTGAGTTGTGAAAAATCACAATGGGTTTTTCCTTCATCAAAACACCTCCCATAGTAATGTTGGCCACTAATGTAATTTTGCCGAGTGTTACAACAATATCTTGAAAATTGTTAAGCACATTCTCATCGACAATTTGATACCTACCATTGGTGATAGTCCAAAACATCCCTCTAAGGTTCACATCTGGAACTTGGTAAACGAAACTTAAAATGATGTTATCATCCCCATAGGAAACATCTTTAGAAACATGCAAAAATCTTCAGCGGAAAACAAACATTGCACATATGACATTTCAATCACTTGGACAACTTTAAAATCAAAAACCAAGATGGTAAGATCTAGCTTCCCCACAACATGGAAAGTAGCTATTGAGATCAAAAGAGAAGGCAATCAATGAGATAAATCTAATAGCAATTTCACAAGTGAATAATAGAAAATGTCATTACATCATAAATTCAATTTAGGAGAAAGATGAGGAACTGGAACTCAAGAATTCAACGTGAGAAACAAAAGTACATAAACATATTATTAGTAAAATGCAACGACGAGTAACAATCTCCAATGAAAAACAAAAATGTGAATGGAATAAGGAAACATATATTGGGAAAAGGCATGTATTTTCCCTTTCGTATAAATTTGAACAATATAGCTAACAATGCAACAACAAGAATAAAGTTGGTGGCAAAAAAGGAAATGAAAGATTCTAATATAGAACATACAACAAACCTAATATGAAAGCAAGGGGGGAAAATTACACAAATATAAGAGGAAAATAGTGAACTAGATAATAAGGAAACTAGAAAATTGGAGGTGATGCAAATTTACGTGAAGACTTATATCTTGGAACAATACATTGTCGCTAATCAATTCGGCCCCCGATAATCCTAATAACTGAATTGTAATCACAAATTCATGTTGGGAAATAGGAATGATTTAGAAAAAGAAATTTATAAATTTTTTGCCTAGAAAAACTCAAAACATTTATCCGAATTCAACAAGAAATTAAATGGCGGTGTGTGTCCAAAATCAATGGGTGCAATTTTCGAGAAAATTCCAAATTATTAAACCTTTTTTATACATACCAAATAGTGGCCACTATAGACCATTGTCCCAAGCTTGAACCATGGTCCAATGAAATCACGTAATCCCATTGATGAATGCATAGGAATGTCTCAAGGTCCAATATAACAAGTTTGAATAAAATTAACAAAGAGCATAATTGGCATGAGCTAGGGTTGAAGGTATGGAAAACCTACATTTAAGTTAGATTACAAGCTAGTTCATTTTGTATTATAGTTTAGCATTTGCCCTTATATGGGAGTGCACGGTTGAGCCACGAACTGTCACATAATAAAGGACAAAGGCCAAAAATACCATAAATTGGATTATAATGAAAATTACATAAATTTGGGATGCCATAAGTAAAAAATGTTATATTCCTATGGGAGCAAGAACTTGTGCGGTTCACAATAAACAAAGAGTGAATGATATAATTGCAGGAAGGAATGAATAAACCAACTTGTCATAAAACTATAAAATATCTAACAATTAATAGAATTTAACAGAAATCGAAGGTTGGATTTTCAAATTATTAAGAATCTGACAATGTGGAACCATAACATTAACCTACAACAGAAGAATCCAACTAGTCTTTCTAGAGTGTCATATTATATCAAGCAAACAAACAAAATTTGCATAGGTGATTGGATTTTTGTGGCATGGGGTTCACATGTTGGTCAACATTAAACCCAATTAATGATATAACAACACTGACAACTTATTTTAGCAAGCATGAATTGTTAGTTTGAATAATCAGTTATTCTTCAGGGAACAATTGACTATGACCAATTAAAACTTCACAAATATTTAAGAGTATGTTCATAAATTTATGGCGGTTACTATTAACATGAAACAAATTAGGTGAAGGTATGTATATAAATTCATTAAACATTTTCAAAAAGGTTTTTCTTAGGTTAGTAGTTAAAAACACTTAATCATTTTAACAATGTAATTTGACAAGTAGTAATTCTCCATGGCTATTATTTTAATGAGTTAGATGGAAGTGTAGTTGATTAATTCTTGGAATTTCATCTTTAGTGTTCGAAACATATGTTACCAAGTGTTTGTAATGTAACTGAATGTCGATGAAATAACATTGAATTACAATAGGGGACACAATTTGCTATAAATAAAAACGAAAACAAACTATCGATAGCTATTACATGTCCATTTAATGATTGACATTAGACCCAACATGCACATTGAATAATGAGTTGTCTTGACACACAAAAAACTAATTTGAATTGGTAATTGTTAGGTATACATTCTTTGAACAATCACATGTACAACAAGGACGTAGGACAAGCTGGGAAATGATAGTATCTTTCAAAGAAGAAAGTATAAAAGGCATAGAGTGGATGTAGATGAAACATTTTTCAGATGCAAAGTGTTAGCAAGCTTCCAACCATAGCCCAACACATGAGTAGAAGAAAGTGTGGTAGTAAGTGGACCCATATCAAATCAAAATAACAAAAGCTAACAGTGGCATTGAAAAAAACAAGGAGACATGCCTTGCAAGTTCCTAGACAAGAGGTGTTATGTCTTTTCTTAGAGTGGAACGGACATGTGTTATGTTGTATTTTAACAACTTTCATATCTTCTAATACATTTTTTATGCAACTATGAAGGAAATAGAAATATCAAGAAGAGGAAAGGAGCTTGATTTCTCTCAAGGGAGGGAGGAGTCATTAGAGGTAAAATTTTCTACATTATAGACCTAGATGCATTGTAGTGTGAATGAAAATACATTGATTGAGAAGATTTCACAAGTTTTAACCAATGGATTATTGTCATCAAAGAAGGAAGTAAAGGCAAGCTATTGCTAAGACTCAAGGGATGACAACAACAACACACAAGACACAAGTCCTCATCCTTCAATAAGTTTAAACATAATTAGGTTTAAAAAAGGAATTTCTACTTAACAAGAATTGTGTTCATAGTTTAGGGTTTAGGGTTTTTTCATAGATCAATCTAGCATTGTTTATACATTAGTTTAAGATTACATTTGTGAAGGCTAGATAATTCCAAGTAGCTCCATCCTTATAGAACTCAATTAGATCGATTTAGTGCTCAATTAAAATATTTTCAATTTTTCAAATAATGTCTTAATTAGTTTCTTAGTTTCCTACACAGTTCAATTTTGATTCAAATAATCAATCCAAGCAAAAAATATACAAAATTCTTGCTTTCATAAATAGATTGAGTTGAATGTTTGGAAACCCCACTTTAGTTATTCTTTATGAGTGCAGTAAATTACAGCAAATTTTTTTAAATATATTGTTTAAGGTTTAAGGATTCTTCATAGATCAGTCTAGTAGTTGTGTTTGGAGTAACTGTGTTCACAATTGAAGGTTTAGGTTTCTTTAAATATTAGTTTAACAATGTTTATACATTAATTTATGATTACATTTGTGAAGGTTGGATAATTCCAAACAACTTAGTATTTGTAAAACTCAATTAGATCAATTCAAAGCACAAATGAGAAATGATTCAATTTTTTAGACAAGGTTTCAATTAGTTTCTCAATTTCCTTCACAATTTAGTTTGTCTTTTCTAAGGGTTTCATTTTGCAAAAAGTTAAGGCTTGACACCACACATGTATATAAATGTTCATTCTTAAAAAAATATTTCTTGTTGATTTATTTGTGCAAGAAAAAAAAAAGGCTCGAAGACCCTAGAAGATCTCAACACACCTCAAAAGGAGAGCAATAAGTTCGAACTAAAAACTTGGAACTCCAACCTTATTTTGTTTTCAAGTTTTCATCTATAGAAAAATCCAAGCTTGAACTCAAAATTTAAGGCAATGGCAAAATCCTCCAAAAAACATTAAAAAAAAGGAAGCCAAGCTTAGCCCTAATTCCAAACATGGAGTTTGACCCAAGCTTAGTTCCATTTTTGAAAAAGCCAAAGTCGAGCTCTAGTTTGACTTCAATTTTGGAGCCAAGTTAGAGTTTGATTCAATTTTTGAAAAGAAAAAACCGAATTAAAGTTCAACTCTTTTTTTTTGTTGTAGCCGAACTTTTTTTGACACTGAGAAAAACTCGACTACAACAAAAAAAAAGGAATTGAGCTTTAGTTCAGCTTCAAAATTAAAGCCAAGCTCTAGCTTGGCTCTTCCTTTTTTATTCCATTTGAGTTTTTCTTAATGCTAAAAGAAGCTTGTATGGAGCAAAAAAAATGCGGACCTTGGGCCCAACTCCAAATTTGGAGCCGGGTTTAAGGTTGATTTTTTTTGTTTTTGGGTTCCATCCGAGCTTATCATGGTGCCGAGAGAAGTTCGGATGGAGCAAAACATATGCGGAGCTTGGGCTTGGCTCCAAATTTGAAATTGGGTGGAAGTTTGGTGTTTTTTTGGATCCATCCAAGCTTTTTTTGATGTTGAAAGAAGTTCAAATGGAGTAAAAAAATAACCAAGCTTGGGCTTGGCTCCAAATTCAAAGTTGGGTCCAAGCTTGGTGTTTTTTCTTTTTGCTCCATCCAAGCTTCTCTTAATGCCATGAGAAGCCTAGATGGAGCAAAAAAAGAGTTGAACTTTATTTCAACTCTAAAATTGGAGCCAAACTAAAGCTTGGTTATTTTTTTGCTCTTATAGAGCTTCTCTTTGCGCTGAAAGAAGCTTAGGAAGAGCTCAAGGAGTTGAACTACAACCCAAAAAGAACTTAGGATGATCACTTCCTTTTTTCCCTCAACTTGACCTTTTAAGCTCAACTTTTTTTTTAAGAAAAAATGTTGAACTTTCCTACACCTTCTTTTATAAAACATATCTTACAAAAATATCTCCATCACAAGGATAATGGAAATGTCTCATGTATTGGGTGCATTGGGAAAACTTTTGCTTGCAAAATTATGGATGTTTTTCATAGTTTTATTTATGCATTTGTAACATTTTGAATTTTTATTGCAAACTTCCCAAGTGGTGCCATATGCAAATTCCTTGTCTTTCGATAGGATCATGGAAGTCGTTCAAAACCAAACTAAGTTTAACAATTCTAAAGTTCTTAACAAGCATAAGATGGTGCCAAGGAACGAAGCCTAGATGGTTGTTCCCTTATGTCAGATGATATCCATGCTGATTGTTCATCTTGCTTTCAAAATCAACGTTTGCAAGATGAAACAAGTAATCTAGATTGGTTATCAGGAGTATGACAAAGTATTTTAAGGTCCAAATTCTTTAAGGTGTACCAAAATCTTCTCACAACGTCACCTTTTTTTGTCTTTTTTACCTAGTTTTTTTTTACCATCTAAAAACACATTTATGGATGATTATAATGGAATCTATAATTGTAATGGTTTAAAATATAATCCTTTAAAAAAATTTAACAACCTTTAATTCATAAGTTTTATGGGGATCAAAATATAAGGTAGAAAAGGACTACATTAAGGACTAGGCCCTTTTTATCATGTGTGGTACACCTTAAAGGATTTTCACCCTTTATGTTTCACCTTTTGATTGGAAGGAGTAGGAAGATTTCCAAAAGTAGTACATGTTTTCTTGCAGTCGACATTGGATGTCTAAGAATGAAAGATTTTAGTATTTTTCGTTTACCAATCCTAACTTCAAGACTCTCTCCAAATGTATGTTTTTTTTGTTTAAGATAGAAATCACAAGTTGCAGGCTTGATTGCCTTACATTAATAGTCCGTTCAATGATGAGCCTTCTTAACACATCTTTGTTGGTTCCATTGTCTTTGACACCTCTCATGGATTTTTTTAGCTTCTCATTGCCATGATGGAATTCAACAAGTATGTTTTTGACCCTTTTTTGTTTCTTACATTAAATTAAATTAAAACACTACTACAAATCATGGTTTTTTAAGAGGTTCAAATTGACTAACTTATCATTTTTTACTAATGGACACGTGCATTTGACTAAAGGCAAAGGCATTGAACGACACATGTATTTGTTGATTGATCAACTTGACTATAATAATTTATTTGATTAGGTACACGTAATCAAGTTGTATAATCCTAGTCAAAATGACCAATGGTTTTTAGTCAAGTTGAATAATTAATCAACATGGCCAATGATCTTTAATCAAAATGATCAATGGTCTTTAGGGTAGATGCAAGCTATAATGGCTCACTTTTGTGACGAAATGATGTTTTTTCCTTGAGTACCTTATATTCAAATGCATATGGTGATTAATATATCCTTAGATTTATTAATTGGTACTTGGATCTAAACCAATAATTTCATTATGAAGAGAGCTATGTGGTTATTTATTAATAAAAACTTCATTTATTAGTAGTAATGGGCATTTGAAATTGAAAAATATGGACTGGTCATATAACTGGAACATCACAAAATAGAGAAAATTATATTAATTCACATTCTAAATTTTTTATTGTGACTACATATATAATGTAATATAAATGATGAACTCATATGAAGAATCTTTTCTTTGAAAACCTTAATCGTTTAATAGCTAAGGACTTTTGAATGGTTAAAATTTGACTATATTTTCATAAGACCATATGAATTACAATTTTTGTTTGTTTTTCAATTTTTTTGTCCCAAAAGCTTTTTTTTTTAAGGTTTTAAATGGGGCATTATTTTGATGGACTTTGTGGGTTTTTTTTTTACAACTTCCAAATTAAAAAATGACATCAACTACATTAAATACAAGTTTTCACATAGATTTGGGAAACTTTGTAGGGGATTGAATATGTATTATTCAAATATTACAATAATATTATTTTTTAAAGTAACAACCATGTCCATTTGAATCATTTAAAAAAATCTCGAATGGACTTGTAAGGAGTGTAAAAATTGCCAAAAATGAGCCAATTGACTATGCATCTACCCTTTAATCAAGTTGAACATTTAATCAAGATAGCAAATAATCTTTAGTCAAATACAACATAGTTTAATACCCTATATATCTACTTTTTATTTACTCATCCACCTATTTACTTAATTAGTTATTTACCTACTTACATATCTACTTATACTTTTTCATTTACCTACTTACATACTTACCTACATACCTACCCACCTACTTACATATTATCTACCTATTTATCTAGCCACTTATCTATTTAATTTTAGCCACTATGTGTAACCATTAGGTTTAGTTATTATGTTTAGTCACTAGATTTAACCATTAGAATTACCAAAAAAATTGCCAAATTTTAACCATTACATTTAATTTAAATTTAGCCATTAGGTTTAGCATTATGCTTACCCATTAGATTTGACATTAAGTTTAACCTAAGTTGAACCATTAAATTTGGCCATGAGGTATAACCTAAAAGTTTAGCCATTATGTCTAGCCATTACTTTAAATCACTAAGTTTAGCGACTAATTTAGTCATTATGTTTAACCATTATTTTAAGTCATTAAATTTAGCCACTAGGTTTAATCATTATTTTAAGTCACTAAGTTTAACCATTACTTTAAGTCACTAAGTTTAACCATTATTTTAAGTTATTAATTGTAACCACTAAATTTATCCATTATTTTAAATCATTCATTTTAGCTATTAAATTTAGTCATTATTTTAAATCATTAAATTTAACCATTATGTTTAGTCATTATTTTAAATCATTACATTTAACCATTATGTTTAGCTATTATTTTAAATCATTATGTTTAGCCATTATTTTAAATCACTACGTTTAGCCATTAGTTTAAATCACTACGTTTAGCAATTATTTTAAATCACTATGTTTAGCCATTATTTTAAATCACTACCTTTAGCCATTATTTTAAATCACTATGTTTAGCCATTATTTTAAATCACTACATTTAGCCATTATATTTAGTCATTACTTTAAGTCATGAGGTTTGGCCATTACTTTAAGTCATTAGGTTTAGCCATTACTTTAAGTCATTAGGTTTAGTCATTATGTTTAGTTATTATTTTAAGTCATTAAATTTAGCCATTAGGTTTTGCCATTATGTTTAATGATGTGAAACAAACATATGAAATAAAAAACTTGACAAAAGTTGAACAATTTTGATGGTGTAGTCCATTGGTAAGGACTTGGTTTATCATGATGAAGGTTTGGGGTTCAATTCTTTATACTTACAACCTATGTGCATGTTTAGAGGTCTAGGGTGGGTAGGTTAAATTAAGGTAGTTCGGTGAAGTTTGGTTAAGTTGAGTTGGCTAGGTTAGGTTAAGTTAGGTTAAGCTAGGCTAGGTTAACACCTACCTATCTAATTTTTTTCAACCTACCTAAACTTGTTTATTACCTACCTACCTATTAATTTTTTAAATTATAATTAAAAATGATTTTAATTTAGGTATAAAATTGATCTAGTCAAATGGTCCACTATCTACAAGTCAAATAGTCAATCATTTTGTTAGTCACTCTGTTAGTCCAAATGACAAGGTATAGTTAATAAAAAAGGCCATTAGTCAAAATAGACATTGTCAAAATCATCTTGTCCAAAATGGCACCTTGGTCAAGTTGACCAATGTCACTTTCAGGTCCTTTTTGACCAATTTCCCTAATTAAAAAGACCATAATTTATTGTAGTGAAAAGATTTTGTTTTCATTCCTCTCTATATTTCTACAAATCAATGGAGTTCAACCACGTAAAACCCAACCTTGTTCTTAAATTCTTTAGAATTCAATCGATTGGGATTATCCCCTTAGAGCAATTCAAACAGGTGTTACTAACAAAAGTTTATAAAAAATGTTAGTCCAAGTCCTACAAGACATGGCATTCCCTAACCTCAAAGTCTTTTTTTGAATATATGTATAAAACCTATGACATATTTTAAACTCCCCTCAAGACTTTGTTTTTCCTTTGTTTTCAACTTGTTCATCCTTGCTTTTCTTTTGTTCTTGACACGAGATTTCTGTAGCTAATGATGTCATGGTCAAATTGTATTATGAAAATTTCTTAGACACTTGAGACAGATGACCACTAAGGCTTTAAGAGTGGATGGAAAGAGCTATGGAATAGGTGAGGAAGGATCTCTATTTGGCCTTTTGTAAACACTTGCAAATATGTGATCCTTCTTTGGGTGCAAATTTCTTAAGGGAGATACTGGTTCATTATAATTAATTTTAAAGCTTTTTTAAGCATTTAAAAATATATATATATATATTAAAAATTGTGATATTTTTATGTCTTATAGCATCATGATTTGAAATTGGAAATGACAAAAAAATGTTACTTTTGATATCATCTAAATATTAATATTTTAATCCACTTTTCAATTACATTAGAACATGACATTGAAAAGGGATTTTAATTGTCAAAATTGTGACACCCTAGTGTGTTTTCGCCCTAAGATGTTCGTCTATTCTAGTGTTTTGGCTAAACAAAAGTTGTTATGGCTCAAGATGTGGAGTGAGTTTGTTGTTTTTCGGAAGGCCAAAAATTCCCCAAGCTTGGGTTTTATGACTCCCAATTCGACAATGGTTGCACAAGGCAACCTTCCGGCATTAGGTATTTTATTTTTGGATGACTATTTTTTTTTCATTTTTTCTCAAAGATGTTCCTTCTTATTTCACTCTTGTTTTTGTAGCTTGAGAAAGCTACAAGCTTTTCAATGCAATAATCTCCAATAAAAATTTGGTTATGAAAAAGGTTTTGGATATGATTTATTTCTCCTCATATATACAACAGTGGAAGATGGTGATATGGGAGAGTTGTTTTTTTGGGAGTTCAAGCTTAAGGATGGCATCTAGAAAAAAAGATCTTAGGAGCAACAATTTGGGAACAAAGAGGTTGTCAAGCGGGTTTTGTACAAGTATTCTAATTATACAAGTTCATTCCATTTTCAAGTTGCAGCAAATTGATTTCTAAAAGTTTTTTGGTAGGTATATTTTTTTCTGCATCACCACATAACTTCCCCTTATTTTGGCGTCAAGAGTAGGAAAGTTTGTATCATGATATTTATTAGATTTATTTATGAAGGCGTTGTTCATTACCCTGCATTTATTTTTATCATGTCTTGTTATTCCATGGTGCCATTGATCAACTCCCTAATTTCTTAGACATATGGCGTGACCCTAAGGCTAATAACACTATGTTTTGAAAGGACATGTTCAAGGATTGGCCTGCTCCCCATCTTTTCCAAAATGGTTGGTACTTCAACTGTCTAAAAGATAACACTCCCACCTTAAAATTCCCTTGATGGAAAATACCAAACTTTTTTCATGCAAACTTTTACAAGCTTGACAAGAACATAGGTTAAGGGTGGGAGGTAGAAAATCTTTTCCAAGGGAAAGGGAAAATTGAAGGAAAAAGTGATCAAACCTCCCTCCTCCAACACCTTTATTCATGTTCCTTTGAGCCAGACTCTATAAACAATAGATGATGTGAGGAGAGAAAGAAGGGCTACCACCCCACCTGTTCTTCCCACCCCTCCTCATGGTGAAATCCAGAGCACTAAACAAGGATCACCCCAATTTTTTCCCTCCCACCCAAGTTTGATTGTTGTTACCTTTAGTAGGCTTCCTAGCTTTCACCGCATGGTCCTCCCATTCTTTTAACATTCCATTGTGGCAACCAAGATTTCATCTCGAACCTAGCTACTAGAGTATGAGAAAATCTCCAAGTTCATTCATAAGGTATGCTTACATTACATTATCTTTCCCTTTACAACATAGTTTTAACAACTTGTCTTCGATACATTAACTTTTTCTTCTTTATGTGCAGATGAATCCTAATGGCAAGGTTCAACTTGTTTTTGCAAATGTTTATGGAAACCTTCTTATTATTCTTGTATCCAAGAACCTAGATGATATTTTTGTGTGGAACAAAAAGGTTAATGAATACATTGTTAGAGTCTTTGATTTTGCCCAAATGTTCTTGGCCTTTGATGGGGCTATCTTATTATTTCACCCAGTTGACCTCAAAGTTTTTAAGGAGGTCAAGTTTGATTTGGAGAGTTATGGCTTCTAAATATGGATGAAGTGGGTTGTGATGAACTCATTGCCACTTATAAGTAGTGAAGACCCAATTCTCAAGGTTCGATCTCAATCCATTAAGCTTTATTTGTATTTTTCTTCTTCTGAACTTTATTAAAAATTTGTCTTTAATTTTGCAGACTCTCTTTAGATGTGCAACTCTTTTTGCTAGGGTCCCTAATGTGAGCTCCTTGGGCATTAGGAAATTTATCTTCTCCTCACCATTTAATGAGTTTCTAAAAAACTCTATTAATGTTTCGAATAAGGACATGTTATATAATTGGACAGATAGGGCCTTTATGTTTATATCCAAGGTTGGTAGACCCTTCAAGGTCACGAAGGAAATGCATCCTACTAATGTTTAGGCTTTGATCAATGTCTGCTCCACAACAAGATACTTTGTTGTGGATTTATTTATATCCATAGTTATATGTTTTTATTCAAAAAATTCATTCATAATTTTTGCATCAATTTTTTTTGTCTGATTGTCTTTCACCTTGTAGGCAACATTGTCAGGGCCTACCAAAGCTTTAGGTGCCACATCTTGGCTTTGGAGTCGGATATGGAGGTTTTTATGGAGGTGTTGGAGCCTTTCGTTGAAGTGGCCACGCCCAAGCTTGACGCCGAGCATGTTCACAACTTCAATATTGATTCTCTTGTTAATAAACGTTCTCAAAGGTTGCTTGATTATGAGCAAGTTGTCCACTTGCATCAATATTATGCATTCCTTCAGTTTTTTTTGTTGTATGCTTCACACTTTCTTCTTTTTTTACAAAGTGTTGTCTCCACCAAGGAGCTTGCTTTCATTTGGGGAGGATAAAATGCTCCGAGATCCTACCATTTTTTTTTCTACTACCATCATATGCTAAGGCTCAAGCCTTGGCTCTGGAATCCTTGGCTTCACATCCTACACAAATAATTTTCCAAGGTTACCATCTAGGAGTTAGATCTTTCATTGATGATGATGCATTAGAAGATGTTTACGATTTGTTTATGAGTTTGGGGGTGGATCATTGGGTTTATGAACTTGTTGGGTGGTCCTAAGGTTGGGTGGAAAATTCTAACAATGTTTTTATGTTTTGCCCCATACTTTCCTTTTATGTCAATTTTCACTCAAAGTTCCTTTTAACTCACCTTCCTAGAACACTTGTATTGTCTATGTCAAAGCTTGTACGAACCACAATATTGGAAAAAACTTTTTCAAACAAAATTGACAATATAATGTTATTTGTTGGAATGTCCTTTCCAATTGAAATCCTAGTTATGGGATTAGTTGTATATTCTACCCATGTAATTCCATGTTCTTTGGGTGTTATTTGTTTTTGCATAGGTTTCCACATTAAATATTATGGGTTGTAAGACTTTGTAATGATTGAAGCACACATCAAGGAAAATTCAAAGTTTCATAAATTATCCCCATAAAAATGAATTTATTATTTGAGAGAAAAATTAAAACTTATTACTTATTTGGAAAATAATTTAATATATCATTACTTTCAAAATGATCTCAAACTTTATATGATTCTTGGGAATGTTCAATCAAACCGTCTTTTTCATTTGTGAAATTATGCAAGAAAATTGGGTCTTTTATAGTTGGAATTCCATATTGGCTTGTACACATTATATGGATGCCAAATTTTAAAATATTTTATCTACCTTTTTTTAGTGTTGCACTTATGTTTGAGAATATCTCTATCTAGAGTTCCAATGCACATGTTTTTTGGAGACATATTTCAAATTATACAATTGGAAATTTTCATAAATAACTTATGCTAATGTCGCTTATATTAAAATGGTTATGTTAGTATCAGATCAATCCTCAATTTCATTAATTTAATAACCTAACACAAAAATGTATATAATTATTCATATTGTTAATATTTCTAACGATTGTTGTGCCCTACAATGGGGATTATACCTAACAATACCTAAACATAACAATTTCCAATAAAATTTGTGGTTACTGGATAATGAATTTCTAATTTAAATAGTGAATAACCACATTAGGAGATGGAGTTTTATTTGATATATTTATTGCAGTTGAAATCAATCTTGTGTGGGGTGTGGTTTCCAATTATGAATGTAATTTTCATTATATTTGAAGCCATTTCCCAATTGTCCAGTTTCTAAATGGCCATACATATTTCATCTTTCCTTCTATATCATGCATTGTGTCAATGTTCAACATATTTCTATGGAATTTGGTGTCAACTATTTTATCTAAAGTACGTGTCATATAGTGAATAGAATTTCCATCCTAGTTCAATCCAAATACAAATTTCCAAGATTGTAGTGGGCAAAAAATAATTCAATTTTTAGTTGGATTTGTTAGTTCATTTGATGGTCTTGCAAATTACTTCCCTATGGTTCTCTTTTGGTTGCAATTGTTTAAGCAAACATAATTTTCATTTGTTAACTCCTAAAATAAAATTTTAAATGCATTATTCGTCAAACGGCCATGATCAAAGAACCAAACACACATAGACAAATACATATTGTGCACTAGCTTATTTCTTTCATTTCAATAATGTTGGTTCATTTCAAGGTCTTGTAAATGACATTCCTATAATTTTCTAATATTTTTTCATGGTTCTGAAATCTCATCAATGTCAATGGCCTTGTCTATGGTAGTATTGTGGAAAACCTTCAATGCTTGGACCTAGTCCACTGTCCACTCTCTTCGATGATTCTACCACATCTTCTGGCATTCTAGAATCATTGTTGCTCCAAGATCCTTGCATTCTAGGTGGAGTTTCAAGGCTTGCTTTCACTAGTGGCACCATTGCATCTATCTCCTTACAATAAACAAGTGTTGGTGATTCAAACTTGTTTTCCTTTTTGTTGTTTTGGTTTTTCTAGCCACTTTATGTTGATGGTGATCTTGAGGGAATATTTATTTGGAGACACAAATCCAAATAGATAATTGGACTGCATCAAAAGTTAAATTTTGTAATTTTGATATGTTAGGTGTGTGGGCCATGGATTATTTCTTGGAAGTTGTAATAAATTGTTCAGAAAGTCTTCATCAAATATACAAATCATCGTCACATAGATTTTGTAGTCCTGCAAATGGTTCCTTGGTGCCCAATATCCAACTTCTACTTAGTATTTTGCAAGGATGGATTTCATTTCTTTCTTCTTAACAATAGGGTACAAGTCTAAGTCATGAGGAGTTCGACAAGCCATGTCTATTGTCTTTTTCAAAATGGAACAAAACAATTGAGAGTGGAAAACTTGTGTAGAAAACTCACGGCACCACAAAACAACAACTAATAATTTGTGCACAAAAACTTGTAGATTAAATACCCACCTCTTTAATAATTAGAATGTGGTTTATAGTGCATTATAATAATATCTTAACATGTGTAACAACGACCACAAGCCTGTTGCATTTAATGATAACAACATTTAGATTTTATATGGTTAGGTTGTAGATAGATATTCATAATAATGTATTTGTCAATTTATCGCATTCTTTTCTTACATTCCTACAGTGATGCCTTTAATTACCTAACCCTTTATAGGATACATTTACAAACTGTGCATTAAATTTTTAGTGTGTTTTTAGAATACTTATTTCACAATAATGTTGTCAGAATGGTTGAAATATCTTTTGTTAGAACATTTTTGTATTGTATAAATAAATATTATTATATCTGACCACATGTGTTTTGTTCACAAGTTCATGTTACAACTATGTTTAACTTGTTTTGCATTACAATGGGTAGGATGACAACGGCCATGAATGACGTGAAGTGTAAAATATGCTTATATTGACAAATTATGTTTTGCCACATAAGACATGTTTGAAACTAGGGGCAAGATTCTTAATAAAGGTGCCCAAAAAAAATTGCTTCAACACATGGCACACCAACTTTGGTAGATTTCTATATTTATGTTGAATTGAACAAAAACACTATTGTTGAATGTCCACATGGCAAATCCACATGGTTGTGATGACATGTAAGTTATTATTGACGTGGTAGGAATATACTTTTGTTAGGGTATATTTTGACATGTCATCATAATTTATCAAGGAATATTCCAACTGACATGGATGGAATATAATTGAAATATGCCTTCCATCTCCTGCTCATAGGCTCATGCTCGGGCTCACACGCTCACCAAATAGCAATCCCCCATTAGTAATAGATCTTCCAACAACCTTTGAAATGCACTTGTTTTGTTATTATGTGTGTGCAACACAAAAGCTTGTAACACTTCCCTCCTTTTTTCATTATGCAACCCACCTTTGTCTTATGTGCATTATCAACATTCAAAATGTGTTTTTTTATTGCTTGCACTCAATTGTTACAAAATATGCATTTATTAATCAAACGGTTAGATTTGGGAGTTTGGAAACCAAGAAATATGCAAAACTATTCTTGTGCGTGGCATTTGCCAACAAAGGGCATAGGCAAGAGGTGATAACATTTGTTAATATTACTTGTGTACTTTTCATGAAAGGTGTGTTTGTTGGGTGAAATAATAGCAAATTCTACTACTTTTCATATATGTAAAATTAAACCTTAAACCTTAAATGAGCTTCAATGATTTGTGGACAATTATATAGCCAACCATTCATGGAAAAAAAAAGTTACGAATACCCAAAGGGCAAAAAAATATTAAATGCAACAAGTAAAGTTGGTCAAACAAATTTATTGGAAGAGTTGCAAATAAAAGAATGACAAATCACATAGAGATTGTTTCATGCATACCCTTATCATGTTGTTCATTACAAGAATCATACATACCCATACAACTTGATAAAAATATCAATAACATTTTTATCATGTTGTGCTCACCATTGGAAGAAATTTGATGTTTGAATGATGACATCTTTCATCTTGGTGTCCATCAAATCATAAAAAGATTTATGTGCAAGGCTTTTTTATGGCTATTTGTGTCATCAAGTTACATAGTACATAAGGTGATAAAAGTTTTAAGCTATTACTTTTAGGATTGTTGTATAATTTTGATTTAGTTTCTAACCCCTCCCTAAAAGTTCAACAAACATGGACTCCATATTTAATCTAAACAATAGAAAGTGGTAGCACCAACTAGTATGTAAAAAAGAAGAAAACAAATTCTAATCATCTGGGGGAAATACATTTGTTTTGATTTTTTCCCTCTATAGTAAGAAAGTTGGTCCATCTATGAAAACAATACTTTTGGATTGTTTATGTGAAATGTTTATCCATAAACCAAAAGTCAAGAGTATATTAGGAAGTTAAGTTTGTAACCTTATTCTTGGATAAAGCCATCCAATACTCCTCAACTTGTTACAACATGAAATGGGCAACAATATTATTCAAACTACTTTTTTTTTGGGGTCATTGAAAACATTGTTGTGTGTGGTATGAACCATTTGAGACCAACTGATTAATATTGTTGCATAAATCAAACCAATGTTAAACGTTAGGACATCAATTGTAGCTTTGTTTATTGGAATTCAACTATATTCAATTGGGTATTGGCGGCATGTTTGAGGTGCATCAATAATTTTAGAAAGAAAGTAGTTGGAATATTTATTGATCTATAAGATTTGTCCCTTATGGAAGGTTCATTTTTTGTGTTGTTATATAGTTGTTATTGTTGTCATTCAAATTTTTTTTTAATTCAATTTCAAAATTTTCTTCAAAATAAGCAAAAATTTCATTTGACACCACCAAAGTTAAATGTTACAAATTGTTTGATCTTCAAAAGAGATCGCAAGTATGGCATGGAGTTTTTATTATTATGATAAACATAGGACTACTACAATCCATATTGTTAGAAATACTATTCGTTTCTAATTCCCAATGTTGATGAATGTGTCAAACATTCATCAAAAGAATGAATAGAATTCACATCCTTACAATAGTTAGGTTAGGGTTTCAAAGTGGAAACTACTTAGGGTTTGGTGGCAACTAGGGTTAGGGTTTGTTGACAGCTAGGTTACGATTAAGTGGCGGCTACTTTAGGGTTAGGAAATAGTATATAATGGAGTGGTTTTGAGTTGTCTTTCATTCTCTCCTTTCATGGTTTTGAGTGCACATAGAACCTTCAAGCCTTGTTAGTAGTTATAAGCCATAGTTTTGTGATTATAGCATTTGAAGCATACAACCTTAATGATTTATTGTTAATTAATACAATTGTTCCATTTCATGAACCTTGAATGTTTCAATTCTTGCTTGTTTTCAAGTAGTTTCCAATAAGTTATGGGCCCACATCTAGCAAGAGAAAGGATATTGTGTTAGAACAAGAAATAGTCAAAGGTTTAGCTTACATAACATACAAAGGGAGAATCCTTTTGAGGTAAGGCTTTTAGTTTGTAAGGTTGCAAAGAGAGTAGAAGTCCATTTCTAAGTGAGCGGGAGGTGTGGAAGAGATTTCTTCAAGGTGTTATAAGTTTTTCAAGTGTGAAAAACTTGTTTTTCAAGTTTTTGAAAGTATCAAGTTTCAAGGTGAAAGTGTGTGAAAGAGAATTTTTTGATTCATTGAAAGTTTGAAGTGTGTGGAAGAAAGGTCTTTGAGTTTGAGGGAAGAATTATAGTTTGCAAGGTTGCAAAGAGAGTAGAAGTCCATTTCTAAGTGAGTGAAAGGTGTGGAAGAGATTTTTTCAAGTTTTTGAAAATATCAAGTTTCAAGATGAAAGTGTGTGAAAGAGAGTTCTTTGACTCATTGAAAGTTTGAGGTGTGTGGAAGAAAGCTCTTTGAATTGTTGAAAGTGTGAAGTTTCAAGTGTGTCAAAGAGAGTTTTTCGCATTGTTGTAAGTTTCAAGTGAAATCTTAAGCTTGTGTAATAAAAGATTTGCAAGTGATAGAACTTTTTTTTTTCCTTTCAAGTTTACGTGAGGGATCAAAGATTTCTTCCAAAGCTTTCAATCTTTTGAGAGAGTGTTTATTGTAACATTCATGTTCAAAATGTTTTGTTTTCAAATGTAGTCCTTGAAAATCATGGAGAAGTTTGATGGTGGCAACTTTCACCTTTGGAAATTCAAAATGCACATGATGTTTTCCAAACATGGGCTTTGGAAATTTGTTGATGGGAGTGCCACCTTGCTAAGTGAAGAAGTTGTAAGGGCCAATTACAATGAAAAAGAGACCAAAGCTTTTGCATTGTTTTGTGAACATCTCACGGATGCCCAACTTGCACACATTCAATATTGTGACAATGTGAGAAGTGCGTGGGAGGCTCTTTGTGGTGTGCATGAAGCTAAGAGAATTGACAACAAGTTATTCTTTTGAAGGAGATTCTTCACCATCAAAATGCAAGAAGGAGATGACATGCTTGTACACATTGACATGGTGAAAGCCTTTGCGAACCAACTACGTTCCATCGAGGTGAACATTACGGATGAAGATGTTTACATGGTACTCCTCATGATCCTTCCTCCATCCTTTGATAACTTAGTCACAAGCTTGGAGTCAATGTCCACAAAAGATGTAAATATTCAATTCATTGTAGCAAGGTTGCTTCACGAAGTGTCCAAAAGAAAAGAGTGTCAGAGTTCCGAGATTACCGCATTAGTGAACAAAACTCACGAATCAAACAAGAAGCTTTGTTTCTACCTGAACATTTTGTGAAAAATTATTTGAAGAAGAAAAATGATGAAAAAGAAAAAATCAATCAAGCTTGTGAAGATCACAAGCAAATGTTTGTTGTGGCATTGAATGCCAATGATCATACCACGTACGATTGGATTGTTGATTCTGGTGCAACACAACACATGACATTCGAACAAGAATGGTTTACCACATACAAACGCATTTCCCCGAGGAAGGTGTTCATGGGCGATGACACCATTTTGGAGGCCATTGGCAAGGGGAACATCAAAGCCACAATGCAAGTGGGAGGCGAATTGACACACACAACCATCACCCAAGTTCTTCATGTTCCAAAAATGAAGAATAATCTCATTTCCGTGAGTAAACTCATTTCCAAAGGTTTGAAAGTGGAGTTTGACAAGGATGGTTGTAAGGTCAACAATGTTCGAGGAGTTGTTGTGGCGCAAGCACGAAGGGACAAGAACTTGTACCTTTTTAATGTGAATGTGCGTAAGGACATGGCACACATTGCAAATTCTTTGGAAGAAGGTGCCATGCTTTGGCATGAAAGATTTGGCCATCTCAACATGGCAAGCTTTAAGGAGTTAAATGCCATGGTGGATGGCATGAATTTGAAAGAAGTGTCGTTGCATCACATTTGTGAAGGATGTGTCAAAGGTAAACATCAAAGAACATCATTTTCTAAGGACAGAGCAATGAGGGCTTCACAACTTTTGGAGATTGTGCCAATGAGGGCTACATCGCATGGTGGAGTGCAATACTTTCTCACTTTCATTGACAATTTCTCAAGGAAGATTCATGTCTATCTTTTGAAAGCCAAAGGAAAAGCATTTGAAAAATTCAAAAAATACAAGGCGTTAGTGGAGAACAAAATTGGTCACAAAATCAAAGTGCTACGATCCGACAATGGAGGAGAATTTGTGTTGAAAAAGTTTGATGCATTTCTTGCGGAATGTGGAATTCAACGACAAACAAATGCGCCCTATTCCCCACAACAAAATAGTCTTGCGGAACATGCCAATTGAACCATCATGGAATGTGCAAAAAGCATGATTCTTGCACAAAGGTTAAATCTTGAATTTTGGGGCGAAGCGGTAAACATGGCGGTGTACATCAAAAATCGATGTCCAACCAAGGCTCTTGATTTCAAGACTCCTTAAAAAGCGTGGAGTGGTAGGAAACCTGATGTGTCTCATTTGAGAATCTTTGGTTGTAAAGCTTTTGCACATGTCCCCGATGAGAAGAGGACCAAATTAGAGTCCAAGTCCACGTCTTGTGTGTTTTTAGGACATTATGAAGGCACCAAAGCATATCGCTTGATGTGTGTAGAAAACCAAGAGAATCATCAAAAGTAGAGATGTCGTGTTCATTGAAGGGTCAAAGGAAATAGGTGGTGTGCCCCATCCCGAGAAAGAAGAAAATGTAGTTGTGCGTGGAGAAGTTGAAGAAGAAGAACCATTGACCTTTAGTTGAGATACACCTTTGCATGAATAAAAAACGGAAGCTGTGCAAAGTGAATCCCGTCACAAAGTTTACATCTATTCGTTGTATTCTTACATTGGTGGCCTTGGAAGACATGGAAATCCATCAAATGGACGTGAAAACTGCATTTTTCAATGGCGAGCTTGAAGAGGAGATTTACATGGAGCAACCTCAAGGGTTTGTGCACCAAGGAGTTGAACATCTTGTGTGTAAGCTTCACAAGTCCTTGTATGGTTTGAAACAATCTTCAAGGGCATGAAATCAAAAGTTAGATGCATTTCTCAAAAGCATTGAATTTATGAAGAATGAGGCCGATCCTGGTGTGTATGTTGTGCAAGTGGGAGATGTGAAGTTTTTCATTGTGGTTGATGTGGATGACCTCATTTTCGTGTGCAACGATCAAAACAAACTTTTGTAAATCAAAGAGGAATTGAGTCAAAAGTTTGAAATGAAGGACATCGGGGAGTTGCATTTTTTTTTAGGGATGGAGGTGGAAAGGAATTGTGATGAACAACTCCTACGCATCAACCAAATCAAATACCTCAAGGAAATATTGAAGCATTTTTGAATGGAAGAATGTAAGCCCATTGGAGTTCCATTCGATCCCAAAGTGAAGTTACAAAGGAATGCGAATGGAAATGATGAATCAAAGGGATTTCCATATCAACAAGCGGTTGGGTCCTTGATGTATGCCATATTATGCACATGACCCGACTTGGCATGCCCAATAAATGTGTTGAGTCAACACATGGCGACCCCTAACATGGAGCGTTGGATGGCTGTTAAACGAATCTTTCGATATTTGCAAAATACGTTACAAATGAAATTACAATTCAATGCAACACCATCCAAGGAAGTGTTTGTATATTATGATGCAGATTGGGGTGGTGATCTTGAAGATAGGAGGTCCACCACAAGGTTTGTTTTCATGATCGCAGGTGGAGCCATTTATTGGAGTAGCAAACGACAACCTACAATAACATTGTCCACCACAGAGGCAGAATACATGGCAAACACGCAAGCCACAAAAGAAGCCATATGGAGAACAAAATTAATGATAGATTTAGGATACATGGAGGAGAAGAAAGTTATGGTATTTGATGCGACAATCAAGTTGCGATATCATTGACCAAGAATCCCACTCACCACACACGAACAAAACCCATTGATGTACAACATCATTTTGTTCGAGATTGAGTTGAAAATGGAGAAGTTCAATTTGAATATTGTCCAACAGAAGACATGGTGGCGGATGTCCTTACCAAGGCATTATCGAAAGAACGACATCATAAGTTGATAAACATGTTTGGATTAGAAACTTCATAGAGTGGGAGTGCTAGAAATAATATTCATTTATAATTCCCAATGTTGATGAATGTGTCAAACATTCATCAAAAGGATGAATAGAATTCATATCCTTATAGTAGTTAGGTTTAGGGTTTAAAAGTGGAAACTACTTAGGGCTTGGCGACAACTAGGGTTAGGGTTTGATGGCGGCTAGGGTTAAGGTTTGGTGGCAGCTAGGTTAGGGTTAAGTGGCGGCTACTTTAGGGTTAGGAGATAGTATATAATGGAGTGGTTTTGAGTTGTCTTTCATTCTCTCCTTTCATGGTTTTGAGTGCACGTAGAACCTTCAAGCCTTGTTAGTAGTTGCAAGCCATAGTTTTGTGATTGTAGCAT
>Ga0116231_10001167_pt1 | contig 52607 bp, 36 predicted proteins | sample S1TSphgellanicum_2_FD_89695 | JGI IMG/M metagenome (GOLD analysis project Ga0116231, IMG submission 89695) | Host-associated microbial communities from peat moss isolated from Minnesota, USA - S1T2_Fd - Sphagnum magellanicum MG | ecosystem: Host-associated > Plants > Peat moss > Unclassified...
AGGTTTGGTACAATCATAATCTTCCCTTTTGACTCTGTTAATTGTTCTTGTGAACAGGCCTTCTTCGGGCAGAATCTCACATGTGATGAATCACTTCTTCCTCATAATGGGACTCATCCCATTATCAGAGTTGGTGATGCAATAGATATAGAGAAAATTGCCACTGTCACAGAAATTATGTCTTGAGATCATCTCCACGCTTTGCATCACCATCTTGTCCATGCACATCGTGATCAATGCACTACCATTAAACTTCGATCATCGTTTTTGTATGAACATGGCAGGAATTGGAAACTTAGTGTCTGTATGACCCATGGTACCAGTTATGATTGAGTACGATCTCCATGTGCCTTTGCTTACAGCTTGCAAGTATCTAGACCTTCCTCACTGTAGAAGAGTTTACACAGAATGCTCTACTTGTTTTCTGGAGACCTTTTGTATTATTATATTGTCACTTGTGTATATTGGTTTCCAATCATGTATTATGTTTAGTGTGTATATCTTTGTCTCATGAATGGATATAAAACCTGTGAAAATAATTTTATAGTTTCTGTCCATCTTGTTTCAAAGACCTAACTAGCCTGAGATTGTTTGGACTGTCAATTTCAATTAATTTTGTAGGTAAGTAATTTTTGTGGAGGGATGGTGACTTTTTGATATCTAGGTTATATATGCAACTTGTTGCATGATGAGGATTTTGAGAAGAATGATCTCAAATTTTGTTTCATGTTGACAACATCACCCTTAAGGATGTTCTTTCACCAATTGTTGTTTTTTGAAATATCACATATTTCTTCCGAGTTGAGCAGCATTCCAATCATCCTTTAAAACACGGCGAGAGTTTAAATTGAACTTATCTATACACCAAAGAATCCTAGACCCCATTTGAAGCCATTGTTGTTTCTAAATAGTATGAAGCATATGATATGAACATATGACACAACTTTGCAACTTTCTCCAAAAGCTTGAAGTTTTTCTTCTAAGTGCTGCTGGGCAAAAGTATACTCTTTTCAACAGAAACAGTAGTTGTTTACTGGTCCAAGTTCATGGACACACTGTAAGCTTACAGTGGGATGTACACATTTTTGGCCATTCCAGCCCTGTTCTTGTGTCAACTAGACTTTTTAATGTACTACCCATGAAATGGGTCCGGTAGGGCCCATTCCACTCAGGGACATTGTGAGCCTGAGAGAGCAAGTCACCATTCTGCAAGGTTATAATTGGTTCTAACAGGACCTGTTCCAAAGTGTAACTGGTTTTCCTCATCACTGATCCACTTCTCAAGCATATTCTCCACTGTTGGTTCACATTACAAAAGTGGAACCAGCAGATGGTTGCCTGTTCCACATAGGAAAAAACCTGAAAAAAGTGCACGTGTATGTCACCCAAACAGTTTAGTAAGTACAAAACAGTCTTTTTTTTTCAGGAATTTTTTAATATAGCCTAAGTGGTGATCATCCATAGGAAGAATGTCCATCATCCTTAGGAAGATTTAGCCAAATCTGGCTACAAATCAGCTATGAAATACAATTTGTTTAATCAAGCTTCTACATTTATGGCTACACCCTGAAAACCAAATATAGGAGGAATGTGGCAATTTTTACTACTTGTTTCCTCACTTCTGGCAATGGAAACCTTCCAAAATCAATTCATTAGTGAATTTCAGGAATTTGAAACAAAAAAAAGAATCTGGAAATCCTAGAGAACCTTTTGGAATATTTCAGGATCCCCTTCATTAATTATCATTTAATTAACCTTTCAGGAATTTGAAAAAAGGAAAAGAAAAAACCCTGTTCAACACATGTGCATGGAATAGTTTAATAATTTTTTAAGGTTCCATGTCCCCAAAAAAGAATCCTGAAATATTTCAAAAGGTTCTCTAGTATTTTCCTTCTCTACTAATTTATATTATTTGTAGAAATCTTGAAATTTTCAAAAATAAAATAAAATTTCGGAAGCTGCCAAGGTAGGTCCTAGGTACTTGGGTTACTAGTATCCATCCACTCACGTGTGGAACATTCCGACCATCCCCTGCGAAGTTCTGGTAGTAGAAAGAAAGTAGGTCATGGATGTGAACCTTCTGTTCGCAGAATGTGCAGTACCCAAATGTGGTCACAGCCAAGTTGTCAGATTTTGTTCAAAGCACAAATTTCATTTACATTAAAGTTATCTGTAAAGTCACCCTCTCTTTCACCCCCTATCCCCTCTTGCAGTGGTATCCTCAAAGTTTAAAAAATTTATTAAAACTCAGCATTTAATGCACAAGGTTCGAGAGTAATTATAATAGTTGTACAGGTAGGAGCAATGAAAATATATGCAGCTGAAGTGGAGGCGCTCAGGAGAAACGCAAGAGGGGATGAAACTCACTTTACCACCAAAAGTGGTGTAAAAACTAGCTTGAGTCCCTTTTGATGCCTTATTATGCCGAAACCGGCCGTTCTCGCCCCCTAATCGCCTGACTTTTTACGGACAACTTTATTATATTTGAGATATCTGTAAAGTGGCTCTAGCCTATCTGGGAACCTAACCTATATGGCCAGGCTGAGACTAATAGTGGTACTCGAGATTGAGACTGTCACTCTTGAACTACAAAAACACACAAACAAAAATAGGGACCAAACTAGAAAAACCTCCTAAACTCGAAGGCAAACTAGGTTTACCCCCAATCCATGTTTCCCACTTTCGTGTGAAGACCAACCGAGGTAGTCCAAGGAGGTAGGTAGTATAGATCGGTAGGTAATCGAAGAAGGTCGGTAAATGGGCAGGTAGGTAGGTGATAGAAATAGCTTAAGTAGATGGGTAGGTTAGATAAGTAACTGAGACAAGTGGGTAGGTGGGTGACCTAGATGAGTAGGGAAGTTGATAACCCACGTTGCTGGATAAGTTGTCTAGGTAGGTATTGAAGTAGGTAGGAAGCATAGGTGAATATGTCAGTTGGTAGGTTGGTGACATAGGTAGTTGGGTAGGTAGGTGAAATTGCGTGGAATTTTTGGTCAGGCGGCCGTCTTTTACGCTTGTTTGCTTAGCTTTGCTGCTGGTCTTTTACACTTGTTTGCTTAGCGTTGCTACCCCTGAGCTTTGACCTCCTGATTCTGGGAAACAAAACAAATACGCACCTACTGTCTGACTTTGCCCTTTGTTCACCAAGGTTTGTGACAGGACCTACAGCAAATCCTGGCAGGGCCTAAAGATAGACCCTTCTCAGGAAGTAAATGCATCGAGGGTCCCTGGCAATGTGGTTGAAGCCCTTATCCGGCCATTCAACGCTCTCAAACTAAGAATCCAATATTTATGCCCCTCTCCAACATACATATCTATGCATGACTGTTGTTCACATGGGCATCCTCTCACTCCACACCCATGTTGTCACCAACAACCAATGTTTAACCATATATGGTTAATGAGCCCATTTGGATGCACTTTGTCATAATGGAGGTTTGAACTGCAGAAACTCACATGGTTTGATGGAAGAGAGATAACGCAAATGACCAAAGATTGGTGGGAGGCTTGAGGGTTTGAACTTTGAACTGGTGTTGGGTGGTTCTTTACTTTTATGAAGAACCTCTGGTTCCAGTTCTAAAATCTAAATTAGAATTGTCTTAGTTCTGATGTCTCACATAAATGGAACCAGGAATCTAGTTCTTTCAAAAATAAATAAATTTGATTTTGGTTTCCAAATCATACTTGATTTTGGTTCAAGTCGTAGTAACCCAAATTGGAACTGGTGGTTAATTTCAATTTATTTTTAGTTTTAGTCTTTTTTTAAATCTCAGTTCTGATTATGGTTTCACACATAAATAGAATTGAGAATGCAATTCCAAGTTCAATTTCTAAAATGATAAGATATGGTTTACAAATTAGACCTAACTTTATCCCAATCATTACTAATTGGAATCATAATCCATAATTCTTACTTGCAAAAGCAGGTAACCATCAATGTTGTGTGGGTACCTAGATTCGAGTGTTAAAACCGACAATTTTGGGTCTGGGTATCAAGAACTTGACCTAACTGGATATCAAGAACTTGATATAAACCTTTACTCATGAACCATTGATCATGGTAGAACTAGGGTAAAATGTCTTGAAACCTTTTTCCTACTTATTTTCTACGGAGGAACCCCCAATGACCTCCTCGGGTTTTAATGTTTTAGATGGGTACTATTAGAGTTTAAGGTTTCTTGCATCATTTTGAATTTAAAATTATTCACATGGATGATCATAGGATCCTAATATTTTAAGCTATAGATCAGAACTTTTATATCAATTTTTGGTTACAAACCTACCTTGCATTATGCACATATGTGATATGTATTTTATTTTATTTTATTTTATAATTTTTTTATGAGATGTGTAAAAAAATTAGATGATAAAATCCATGCCAATTTGAATAAATGAAAACTTTTGAAATCATAATCCAAAATCTTAAATGTACTCATAATTGCATCCACTTCAAACAACCTTAAACCATATACCTGATAATCGTCGCGAGTGAGAAAAAATAAATTAAACCATATTTGGAGGTCCTAGAATATTTGTTTAAAATTTTCTTAACATTACCCAAAAGGATAACCGACAATATATAATATATAATACTTAGGACCATACCTTCTTTTTAAAATCAATGCCCGCACAACATTAGTAGCCACCCAACATTGGTTCCAACCATTGTTGGGCACACTAGTCTTTTACTTTGTTATATTCAAGGTTAAATAATAGAGTAAATAGTAAATTCATACCCTACTTGGCTAATATATATTTTTGTTACCTCATTTGTGTGGTAAGTATTTTAGATTTAACATGTTTTTACCCTACCCAACAATCATGTATTTAAAGTCTATCCCTACCCAAGGGAGGGTAATTGCATTTAAGTGGGTAAAAATAGGGTATATGCCAAAAAGAAGACCTTAGGGCCTCGGACACTAATATAAGTTGTCAATGCATTTGGGATGTAAAGGCCTCATTACATTACTATTATTATTATTATTATTATTATTATTATTTGTGATACTTGGTGTGTATCACAGGGAATAAATACAAGTGAGTTTTTCAAAAATGAAATTCCCACTCTTGCAAGTGTAAATTTTTGAAGCACTTGTCTTTGGTAAAGGAAAAATTATGCAACCTCCAACTACATTACAAGATTTTGACATAATGTTTATGAGGTTGCCTTACCCTTAGGAAAATGTTTGTTCCAATGGAGGAGGTGCCTTACACAAAAATGCTCTACAAACTTCAAAATTGACCCATTGGCTCCCCAATTGATGGCAAAAAAGCTCCACCACTATATCAACCAAGGGCATGTAGCACGTATGTATAGGGAGTAATGATGGAGCCTTACCTTTTTTAAAAACATGTTGAAAATAATAATAAAATCTTAGTAAGAGTGTTACAATTGTGTGGGTTCCATCTCCTTTCTTTGAAAAATGTTAAAGAAAAAATGCATTACTATGATTATTGTAATATAAACATAAAGAATTAGTAGAATTGTATGTGGAGGGTGCTTTACTTTTAGTATAATTTTTGTTTTGACAAAGAATGGCACTTCTTACATAAGGTGCTTCCTTTCCTTCTTGGTGCCAAATTCAAACAAGGCTATCATTCCCAGGATGGCCCCCTTCTGGGCGCTTATCAATCTTGGGTGGGTATCATAAATAATGCAAGAATCAGGTAGGATTCTAGGCATGTTCTCACTTTGAATACCATCCACCAGGACCTTCAGTGATACCATGTTTGAAACCCGCCTCAACCATTTTCATTGGATTGAAAATTGGTGACTTGAAAACTGGTTTTTTTTAAATAATTCTTTTATCCCGTGTCAATGTCAAGGTTTTAATGATTAGCAAGCTTAGGGGTCTAGAATTTAGAGTCTACTGTTTAGGTTGGTGAGTTGGGGTTTAAAAAAATAGGTTTAAGATTTTAAGTTTTGAAAGTGAAGCCAGGTCACGCAGTCATTGTGTGCATGGAGATTTTTCTTCATGTCTCCGTCTTTAACTCCTTCAAGATGAAGAGCTTCACACCTCTTCACTTTGCACTCTTCATTTTATTTTTGTTGTGTTACAAGTCCATGAGGTTGAACCTTCAAACTTTAAAATAGCCTTTTCTTGTGTTGTTTTGTTTGTGTTTTGAGTTTGTGGAGCACATTTGCACATTGCACATTTTCATCACAAAATTTCCCATTCTATGATTTTGTGGGATAGGAAGTTGTTATGTTTTAAATCTTTTTGCTAATTTTTTTTTCACTATTGTTGGCAATATGTTGTTCTTCATTGCTACACATCATTGCCACTAATTTTCAACACCTCATTGTTGTGTGTTGTTGTTATTCCTCAAGCTTCAATACTATTAAACCCCAACATCTCAATGTCATTGTTCTTTAGTGATTCGTTACTACACATTACTATCATTTTTCAACAATTCATTATGTGTTATGGTTGTTCTTCAATGCCTCATTGTTGTTAAAGGTGTAAAAATTGTTAGGAATTTTATTATGAGAATTGTTAATATTGATTTTGACTACTAGAAATAGTTTACCAATTTTGATTACAAGAAATAGTTTGCTAATTTTGACAATCAAAAATAGTTGTTGAATATATATTATTGGAAATAATTATCAAAAATGACTACCAAAAATATGTTATTAAAAAAATATATCAAAAATATGGTATTAAAAATTATTATTGGAAATTGTTACCAAAAATTATTACTGAAAATCTTATCTTATTTTTAAAACGGAAAGTTTAGTGATAAACTTTTCACTATTAATTATGATTTCCTAGTTGTAGATAAGATTGAGTATAGTTAGCTTTAGAGTTAGTTTTTAAAACCAACTAATTTTAAGGTAATCATTGTTTTGAAGATGGGATTTCCCCTATTATTTCAAGGTACTTAAATGTAAAGGTTTTTGTGTGTGTAGAGGTAGAGTTGAGTTTTGTTCTTTGATGTGAAACAAATAAAATTTTGTCTATTCTTGAAGTTGTTTTTTTGCATGACTATTTGATTTTTTTATTTTGAAATTGGATTTTCTTCATAAAACTTAAATGTTTGGTGTACTCAAGTTTTGTGGATTTTGTCAGAAGCTTTATGTGTTCATGTAAGGAATTTGGTTGTCTATTTGTATTATCTTTTCCCATTATTTTTTAAGTGATTATTTGTCACATCAAAGTTGCAAAAATGTATTTCATTTTCTGCTCATATTATTTTCACTTCCAAAACTTGAAATATTATCAGGTGCTTCTAACAATCATCTTTATTGTTCTCTAACAACTCATTGCTACATATTGTTGTTATTCCTCAACACATTGTTGCAATGCATTGCTATTATTCAATAGCACCTTTTTGTTATTCATTATTAATGTTCCCTAAAACCTCTTTGTTGTTCACTATTGGAAGTTGCTATTGGACAACAATGCAATGCAAGAAGTGACCTTCTTCAAATACCTTTCTAACTTGTTGCTTTCCATCGCCTTATTGTTGCTTGTTGTTCACTTTTGGTTTTGCTCTTATTCGATTTGGTACTTCCCCCCTTTATTTGTGTAGGTGTGAGAAAAGGAGCTTGAAGTTTCAACCTTTTCAAGTTTAAGCTTCAATTTTCTTTCAAGTTCAAGTTTGTTTTTTTGTTTTTTTTCATGTTTGTTCCATTGTATTTGTGTTTATTTTAGTTTGCATCCATTTGTTCTTGAATTTTTTTGTTTAATATGTTTTGTATGTTCATCGCTTGTTTGTTGTTTTTTGCGTCCAAGGTTTACTTTTCATTCATTATGCTATTTATTTCATACATTATTTTGCACATTGCATTTTTTTGTATGATGAAGAGAGGAGAAAAAAATGAATTATTCTACCATTGTAAATGCTTGTATATGTTTTGATTTGATTTTCATAACATAGTTCATTTTAACTTAAACATTAAAAAAATTGTTCTTTTTAGCAAAACACGCACTTGTCTTCAAATGTTTTTGTGAAAAATGATGTAGTAAAGTGAAAATGAAAATTTAATAATAATTGAATATTAAAGTCAAATTTATTTCAATGGCACAACTATGGAAGAAGAAATTGCAAAAGGATAAAAAAATAATCCAAGTCTCCAAATGGAAAATAATAGAGCAAAAAGAAATGCAAAAAAAATATTGCAAATGCATATGTAAAAACTCCATGCTCAAAGGAAAATATGAAAAGGGCATAACACAAAAATGCATTATGTTTGGCCTTCTATTTTGTTAATGATAGGAATGATGTTGAAATGGAAATCTTCAAATCATAAAATGCATCCTTCAAATCTTGTGAATGCACTTAATCCAACCACTAAAATGTATAATTACATATTATAAGACCTATGGAATATTTTTTTTGAAAAAACATGTGGATGCAAATCATGTTCTTATTGCAAAAAGGTTAGAAGAGGAAATTAGTAATCATGTGAGAGGAGATGTGGAAAGATAACTAATGAAGAAAAGGTCTAATGTGAGACGTAACATATTGTTATTATTTTTTTGATGTCAAAGATCCTTTTAAAAAGGATGATGTGCGACAAAAATATTTTTTGCAAGATTTTAACCTCTTGATTGTGAAGAGTCAATTACCTTTATAGTTTGTGAAAAGTGTTTAATTCAAACGTTTGGTTTTACACTTATTTTCTAGAAACAAATTTTCCAAGAAATATTATTTAATTTTGTGAAGAAAACAAAAAATCATGTTTTGACAAAATTGGCCAATTCCATTTCTACAACAAGTTTTGACTTATGGATTTTAAAAGGGGTGCACAATATATATGCTTTTCTTCTTAATTTCTTGGGATTTGATTAACAATCTCAACATGTAAGCATTAGTTTGTTTGAAGCAAGAAAACCTACTAGTCAAGCCTTGGCCAACAATTTGATAAAATTGTTTGACCAATATGGATCAAAAAAAAAAATCATCACTCTTGTCTAATTGAAAGGTTTAAGGTATTTGAATACCATGACAATTATTGTAAAATCTATTTTTGAGGTGCAAAGTTTTAAGATTAGATGAACCTTTTCAAAGAACTTGTTTTTTCTTTAAAACATGCCAATACATTATAATTGAAGAAAAGTTTACAAAAATATTAAATTTGTTTCAATCAAATGTGCACAATTTGATTTGTAAAAATGTATAACTTGGCCTAAAAAAACTAGAAAAGGTAGACATGAATGGATCAAGGTTTATGCAAATTTTAATCTTCATTTAAGAAAATTGCATATTTTAATAAGGACAAGGTTGATTTTAAATATTTTATTACTTGAATTTTTTTGTTTAAATTTTCTTTGAATTGCACCATTTGGAAATACTAACATTGTATGTATAATTTTGATTGCAAGTTTGCAAGAAAAATCAATATGTTCCAAGACATCATGTAATTTAAAAATGTTGTCCTTTGCTACAATAGATGGAACACTATTTGAATTAGTGGGAAAGTGCCACCGTCTTTTTACTTGGCACATTTTTAAAATGTGTGTTTTTTCTTTCTTCTTTTGTGAGTGTTTATGTTTTGAACTAATTTAGTGGCCATCAATTATTTTTTGATGCATTGCAATTTGCCATAACTATGTGCTTAAATTTTAAAGAAGAAATTACAACCCATTAGCCCAAGTCAATTTGATTAATGATAATTTTGAGACTATTCTTGAATTGACTTTGCTTGTTTCCAACATCAAAAGGAAATATGTGATGTTTATGAATCTTTCCTTTTTTTTTCAAAAATATATGAAAAAAATATTCATAATATATTATATTTGATGGTGGACCCTAGGTTTAAAAGCTTTCATTTAATGTTTTTTATTAATCATGAGGAAGGTGTGATTATTGTTGAAGAATACGACCAAAGATTTTTATATTTTATGTTTTTAAAGTGTTATCGTCATTTGCATTCAATTGTAGAATTTGATTCTAATGTGTAAAACAAATAGTTGAAGAAAATTGCAACTTGGATTTTTTTAAACAAATTGTTAGCACAACTAGATTAGCAAAAGAACTTGTCATTAGAAAGTTGTTGATTTTTAAACATTACCTAATGAATCCCAGAAAAATCAAGTGTTTTCTTCAATGATGGGGGAAGCATGAAACCATGTTCCTAAAAATTGGTTTTCTAGCTTGTCAAATCATAGGTGTCGTAAAATCACAAATTGAGATTGAGAGATTTTTTTCTTTAATGGGCACACTTACTAATGTAAGAAGACATCTTACAAATGAACAATCTACAAAAATTTATTTTTATGAACAAAAATTGGCCAAGGGATTTTAGGGTTGATTGGAAATCACTATGCAATTGGGTGGAGGTAATTGAGAAAGATTTAAACTTAAAAGAGAAATTAAAGGAGTTTGAAAGAGTATTTGAAGAAGATGAAGTTTTAGACATATAATATGTTGGAAGAAAAAAAATGTTTACTTTTTTCTCACTCTTTGTTATTTTTACCTTTTCTGGTCATTTTTATAATTTAAAAAAATTGAACTTGAGGCAACCAGTTTGTGAAAACCACCTTTGAAACCCAAGTGGTATGAACTATGAGAGAACCAAACATGAAAAAAAAAATTTCCAAAAGTTTGAAACCCTGCCCAGTTCTCTTGAAAATAAAAACAAATTTGTTTAAAGAATCGAGGCATTCTTTCAAGCTCTTCTAAAAATCGAACCAGCGGTTCTCAGAAAAAACTGAGAAACGTCCAATACTGCAACTCCTTATGTTACACAAAATCAACTGAGAAAGCACCTTATGATTTCCTTTCTTCTTTTCTCAAATGAAGAAAAGAATTCTGCGAGATAATATTTATATATTAAAGTTATCCGTAAAGTCAGGAAAAGATCCCCTGTTTGGTCACATAGGGGATGAGATTTCAAAAAACAGGAAAAAAAAGTAGGTTGGGCTTCAATGGGGGCATGAAACTCAGTTTAGAGGCAAATTTGGTGCTAACCTGAGTTTGCCCTGTCCTTTCTTTTCCTGAACTCCTTCAACCAATCACTGCTGCTATGTAGTTATAAATGTTCTCGAGCCTGGTGCAATTAACCCTGAGTTTCAGTATTTCATACCCTTATTTAATAAAATTTCATGACTTTGCCGAGAACAGCCAGGAGGTGATGAAGCATCAAATGAGGGGTGCAACTCAGACCCAACAGGGCATGACTTTACGGATAACTCTATTAAATATAGCGGAAGTGTTGCTCCAGTGGCATCCCCTATCTTGAGGGTGATAGCCTCTGGCCCAAGGGTGTAGGCCTGAAAATTGAGGGAGTCATTGCGGGCCTTCCCCTGAAGTATGAGAGGCTTTTCTATTTGAATGGCAGAAGGTTTGCATGCATGCGAATGGTGTAAGGTCACTTCACTTCAATTGATGAAAGCATCTTTCTTTCTGTGTGGGAAGGTGCTTTTTAAGTACAAAGGAAAAAAGAAAGAAAAAACCATGGAGTGCTTTGCAGAGTCAGAAAAGAGGCTGAAAGGGACAAATAGTAAATGAGCATTTTGTGTCATCCCAAACAAAGCAATAGGTGGATCCATTGTGGATGGGTATGAGAATGGAAGCACATGTCAGCCATCCCATGACCTACTCCTCAGAAAGATGGATTGGGAGGGGTCCATTGGGGTATAAATTTAGCTTAATCTGGTCTGTTGTGGATGGATGTTAACTCAAGTTGCTTTTAGCCTCGTCAAACAGAAGCAAAAAAGACTTGAAAAACTAAAAGAAAGAAAAGTGCATGAATTTGTGTTTGCTTTCCTGATTGGCTTCTCTTTGTTGGCTTTCATCTACCAACACTTGTTGAATCTTAGGCCCGCTTTACACTAGGAGTTGGGGCCGAAAAAAACTTGGGGCCAACTTTGAGCATTTTTGGCTTGTTGTTTGGCCCCAAGTTACTAATAAATGTTACAACGTTGACGTCAGGATATTACTAAATGCTGGAACATTGGCCCAAGGGTTGCAACTTGGCTTCCAAATTCCATGGTATGCTTTTTCAGCTTTGGGGCCAATAAAAGGCCATAAAGTTCAGCAATATTAGTAACTTGAGGTAGATTGAAAAGAGTTTTTCTATTTCAGCCTTGGCCCCTAGTGTAACAGCCCTTGAGGCTGATTTTAACTTTTGCACCAATAGGAATGCTTGATTTTGGTTGAAAATTGGCCCTGACTCCTAGTATAAAGCAGACCTTATTAGGTACTACCCATTTGACAAACTTGTAGTCACTCTGGACCAAGTAAATCTTGGGCTGTCTAGTGAACCAGTACTCACACAGGTACCTTCACATGCTTGAGTGAGGCCTCTTCAAAGCTATATTCAACTTGGGAATTGTTAAATTTGAACCTGATTTGACATATGTGTCCGATAATAATAATGTTTAGAAGCAACACGCAATTATTAAGAGTTTTTAGTATTTACCATGGTACAAGTGTAAGTGCTGGTTCACCCAAGGGGCAAGAGTGTTTCATGTTTATTTCCATTTTATGGGAAAAAGTGGTGAGCCATGTATTCCTTGGGAATTTTTTTGCATCATAGTGTACAAAGAAAAACAAATTAGAATACTGGGTTGCAAATTTACAGCTTAATGTCACCTTACATATATCACAAAATTGAAAAAAAATGTTGTCAAGAAAACATCTTGCCACTTTTCTAATAAGTTGTCTTGCATTTTGTTAGGCACAAAATTAGAGCGCTAAATAACTTAAACTTGAGTCATTCTTCCTTCTTTGGAGAACATTCAAGATAGTGTTACAAACTGTAATTCCTTGTAGAGCCCAAGGTTGCAAATCCTTCAATTCATATAGTGGATGTCAACATGGCCATCACTAGGAGCAAGATTATTTAAGAACATGTGTTCAAGGATAGAGAGCCAATCAAGAAAAAGTCTGTTGCTAACTAACATGAGTTTTTAATTTTGAACTTTTCAACAAATAAAAAATTTATATATTAAACTTTAACTAAACTTTAAAGTTCTCTTATTGTCCTTGTGGCTAGTGTGTTCACAAACTAATATGTGCTTATATGTATTATTAGGCCTAGGATCAATTCGATTTTCTTGAATCAAGATCCCTGATTCCCAAATTTTTAAGTTTTGAAATTTTTAACCACATGGAGGCATTTTTTCAACAAATTGACAAGTTTTGACCCATTTTATTTTACCATAAACAATAATGCCTTCCGAAATCATCTTCCTTGGTCTATAGCCATCACATCTCTATTGCTTAAAATGAATTCATTTCTCTATGTCCAAATGGACCATAACACTCAAGAAAGCCCAAAAGGAGGGAAATTATTTATATTTTTTTGATAATTTTTTGTTGACAATGCAATGATGTAGACCTAGAGGCTTCATAGTCCCCTTCATTGTTGGGGGATGCTTAAGCATGTAAAGCAATGTGGTAACCTATGCCCATGTTTTGTAATCACATGGGCATCAAATGTTAAATTTGCCAACGTCCCATAAAAAAGATAAAAAGTTGATTTCTTAGGACCCTTTTTAACCAAGATCATTCTAACCCACCTATGCTCTCTTGTGATCATTTTAAGCTTGTTTTTAAATTTCCCAACTACTCCTATCTTTGGCCTTTTCTTCTCAAGGTGCACATAATGAGTTATTCACTATGCATGTGACAATGTTAATAGGCCATTCACTAGGGGTGACAAAAGCCCTTATCACCCCATCACACTTAGGAGAGAATTATTCATTAGTTTGGCATACCAACATTAGTATATAGGCATACTCTTCATTAAAATATCCAACCCATTCCTTGACTATTGTGTTGAGGGCGGGGTTATATAATTCTCACTTCCATTTTTTTGGCAATTTTTGCAACATGCGTGTTGAGATGCACTTCTCATTCTCATCAAATAAATATGAACTCCTTACCACTTCCCATGATTTAAAGGAGTTATGCTCAATGTTCCATACATTCTCTATTATTTGGAGGCCAATTTTTGAAGTTGATTAACCCTCAAAAATTGACATTTCCAACTTGTTTCCTTTCAACTCTTTAAACCACTAGAAGGCAAAATTCAATATGGAGTCTTTTAAAAAGGGGGGTTGAATGCATAACCTCTTTGACATTATCTTCCATGCTTTAACAATTCTCCCCCAATTTTTAGACTTTGTAGTTAAAACATGCTCATCAACAAACATTTGATGTGGATGTGGTAGCCAACCTTTATGTTTTGAAGGTCTTTCTCTTACACTGTTAAATTTTTTTTTAAAAAAAAAACTTCAAGTTATAATGACTAAATTCCATTTTTAAAAATTATTAATTTGTTGAAAAGTGTTGTTAAAGTATCTTCTAAATCAATGAGACTTAGACCACTTAATTCCTTCTTTACACAATAATCTGACCACCAAACCTTGGTTGTAATGTTGTGTTCTCATCTCCTCCACAAAAAATTATGCATTGTAGACCTACATCTTCTTATAACCATAATTAATCCCCCCCCCCCATATAATGATAAAAAATCTTAGCGTTAACTGTAAGATGGAACTCACCGCAATATTCATTTACCAAGAGGAAGGAACACTATTGATTAGTAAATAATTACTTGGTAGTAATTTACCATTTAGCTATATCGATGTTTCAACTTGGAAACTGAACCTCACCATGTTGATGAAGCTTGCATCCATCCCGAGTTTTTCCATGCTTGTACAAAAGAATGACCATGACATTTTGTCAAACACTTTTGCAAATTTCAACTTTAAAAACATCATGTCTTGTTTAAATCTCTTAGCCCAATCAATAGTCTAATGGGTAAGTAGAACATTATCAAGGATGTACCTTAATGGAAGAAATGCAATTTGATCATTGTCTATAATTTTCATTAAAATGGGTTATAGTTTTAGCTATAAAGTTTTTGGTCAAAAAAATGTAAGAAACATTCAACAATCTGATAGGTCTCCAATTACTTAATTAAATCCTTTCAATTTATTGCCTTAAATAATAATGTGATCAATCTTTTCATCATGCCTAGTGGGAATTTGCCATTGCTAATAGAATAAAAAATCCTTTCAAAATATTCTTCTCCTATTAAACTCCAAAATTGAATGAAGAACTCGATCACCATTCTATCTAAACTTGGTGCTTTCTCCTTTGTCATTAGTTTTGCAACCTTGTGTAGTTTTCTTTTGTAATGGGAACAACCAACACTTTGTTCACCTTTTATGTAAACCTAACAAACAAGGAAAACAAAATACATTATGAGAAAATTGTATTTGTTGTAACTTGACTAATGTAATTATAATGTGTCCAATAAAACTAGATTGTAACTAAAAAGTGTGCAATAGAACTAGATTACAACTCCATAGACAAGTTGCAACGGACATGATTTTTTCATAATGATATTTTCTATTTGTTTCATAACTTTTACAAAGTCTCCTTAGTCATCATATAACTTTGCATAATACATACAATAGGTATATTTTGACTCTTCTTTTGATGAGGTTAGTGAATAGTCTTTTTACCTCAACTTTGTAATTAAAGACTAAGGCATTTTTTTTTCCATTATTACTTTAAAGAATTATTTTGTGCATGCATTACCATGCTACATCCATCTAATCTATGATTTAATGCAAACACCTTCTAATTCAACATCTTCAAGTCCCTTGAGCTGATTTGTTATGTTCCGCATCTCTTATTGCATATTCACACCATGAATATTATGTTGTGCAATTGACCTTGAACTTATTCCAATTCATAGTGTAAGGACTATTTATGAATTCTAAACTTTGTCATTTTTTGCTTACAAAATTATTTAAATAGATGATGACTTGTTATAAATGGGTGCAATCAGAATAAAAGGAACCAAAATAATTGCTGAATCCAATGAAAAATGGTACCTTCACTACTTTGAAAAACCACCATTAGGGTCCAAGCATGGTAAATTAAACCAAAAAGTACATTTTCCTAAAATCCTATTTTAAAATATTACAATTTTTTACATAAACATAAGAAAGTAAAGTGGAAAGTTTTTTATGTTTCATTTTGAAAACATCTATGCTTCCATTGGGTCTATAGTAAGTTGAATATAAAATTTGTAAAACTTTAGTATAATAAAATTAGGTAACAAGTATGTTTATAATTGAGTGGCAAATATTTTTTTCAAACCTACTTTTTTCACCCTACAAACTAAATATATTTAGATGAAAATGTGAAAAAGATGAAAAGCCACAAATACATTTTAAGATCCCATTAATTAAAAAATTAAAAAATATTGTATTTCATATATTTACAACCTACTTAAAGGCTATAAAATAGATTATGAGCTTGCTTGAATTTCCATGAATCTACTCAAACCTACTTTAAACATGTACCTTTATTTAAAATTTTAACATAGTTGAAAAAAATGTTCATATTAATCATTGAACTAAATAATATTTTTAAGTTCAATATATGAAAGCCTACTTGATGGCTACTTTTCATTTATGTCACAAAGAACTTTTGCAATCCACTTTACCATGCTTGGACCCATTAATTTTATTTAATGAATTTTTTGTTCATCTTTTGCAATTGTGTTCGTTAATTGACAAAATTGAAGTCCCATGAATTTGGAATCATCTTATTTTTTTGGAAAAAAATAATTCATATAATAAACACTTGAATAATCCTTTTCAACATAGTTTAAATTTGGATGTGTTTTTTATTGTTAAAACCTTCCCCAATTTTTTTCAAATTTGTTATGAGTTTTAAGATACTTCATATATTAAAGCCACGTGTGTTGAACCATTAAAAAATCCTTTTGAATTTTATGTAGTGATTTTATATTGGGTTTTTATGTTTAGATGCTTTTAATGACTAATATAGTTCAAAATTTGTGATCATGGTTAAAATCAAAGTTGTAAGTTTGATTGTAACATAAATTTTGATGCAAAATTTCATATGTTTATTAGATAATGGGTCATATGTGATTTCAACATTGATATCAAGTTCAAAAAATTACATGAAAAACTATCACAATGGTATTTTAAATCAATACATGAATGCCACATGTCAAATGCAACCTTTTAGAAAAAACTTAATGTTTAACCCAATGAATGTTTTTTTATTGTGATTAGACCTAATTTAACAAAAAAAAACTCCCAATGGGATTTGATACACAAATGTTTTGAATACATTTAGTTGTTTATTCAAAATACCTAATATTCATCTTTTAATATGTTTTGATGGAGATTAGGTCACACATCTTTATTTCACAAGTGATCAAATGATGGTTTGAACAAATGGGTGAAAACACACTACAAGGGGGCCATTTTGGGCATTTTCACAACATGTATGTAAAGTATATTTCTGCAAAACATATTGCATTTAATTTTGGGTTTCATTTTTGGTGTTTGGGCTTTATATTTTGATTTTCAAAAAGTTAATGATATCTAATATTATTTGAAAAAAAAGAAATACATTTTAAAAGCTTAAATTCAAGGAATAATAAATATATTTATGGTATATATATTAAATAATGTATGTTTTTGTTTTTGGATTGCATTAGGTTTGGGTTTGAATTTGTCAGCCAAAAAATGTTTGAAATGAAAATTTTAAAAATGAACCACCTCACATATATTATCATCTTCCATTTGAAAATGATAGTTTGTCAAAATGTTAATTTACAGCATACTTATGGTCATCACCCCCCAAAACACCCATTTGTGATATGATAATTATCAAATTCTTCACATGGTTCACAAACTTATTCTAATCATATGGAATCACAATGTTTAATATATATTACAAATTTGATAAAGACTAAAAATAATTTCAATCATTTTTTGAGTATATTTGCATTTTTTAGTACATAATGGCATACAATTTTTTTGCCAGAAATATATTTTGGAATCGTACAATATAAGTTGGAAAAAAAATTCTTTGCGATTGAATTCTTTGTGTTATAATCTACCATATTATGCAAAAAATTTGGAAAAATATGCTTCAATATTACCATGGTTGAAGTTCAAACATGGACACACTTGGAAAACAGTATAATGTGACAACATTTTGGCCCCCCCCTAATGTGCTTTCACCCAAATGGCATCCCCCTTTATTATGTATATGGGGCTTTTCAACATTGGTCCACATTTGAGGCAATCGAGATGTATACTAGTATGTCAAGTTTCATCATCGTTCTTTTAGTTCCTTACTTTTGATTGTCTTAGGATTATTTAAGACCTTCAATTGTCCTTACATGTTTTTCAATATTCAAAATGACTTTAAAATTGCCCCAAATTATTTTTTATAATTAGAGATCATCCTCCCACATAATGAAGATTTGTTCACATTTGTTTCTATCATATTAAAACCTCCTACCATTACCCATTTATAATTGGCAAGTAGGGTTAACTTCAAACATTTTTTAAATGCAAATCTTTTTTTCACTTCATTAGGTGTGTGGCTTACCAAAGGTGTCCATCTCTTATAAGTAGAATGTATATACCACTTCGCCTACCCCTTACTCTTTTCCATTATTAGAGTAACTCAAGGTGGCCTTTGCCATTTAACATTGCGCAAGATGTTGGATGTTTACTCTTAGAGTCTCTCAACTGTAAACCCCCTTAGTTTATGAATATTGCATTTACTCTTGGCATGATGCCATTAAAATAGTTCCTTAACTTGGAAGCCTCCTTGTCAAGGTTAAGACCCTAAACAATACATGATAGCAAGTTTAGTTGCACAATGCATCATTCTTATTTTGGGTTGATTTGGTGGTACAAGCCTTTCCTTATGTTCTTTTATTATTATTGTTAAAGCCCACATGTCATAAAAGGATTGATAATGATAGACTTCCTTGTTAATGAGGGATACCTAAGGTTTATTCCTTTTGGTTGTTACTTTCATAGATTTGATGTTGTTTTCTTTGTTTGAGGAGAAATGAGGATGGGTGTTTGTTCATGCAACCTACCACCTTTTAATATCTTTTCAATTTTTAGACCCATATTATATCTCCTCCCATTCAAGTCCTTTTGTTAATTGATTGGATAAGTGGCATTTGGTGTTGCTATCTAGTTACTTATTGGTGAAAAGTTTGATGATTGGGATTGTCGAATATCCACAAAGGTATATTCTTCTTCCTCATATTTTTGTTTTTTTGCTACATCTTTTTGTTGGTCTTCTTGTTGACCCACCACTTGATCTTTAAACATTGTGTTGACTAGTTGAAGTTGAGGTTCTAATTATGTCTTTTATTTTCCATTACCTTTAGTTGGGTGCATTTTGAACCTTGAAATTCTTTTTATTGTTGAATCCTCACCTACATGGTTGATGGTTGTGCACAAGAGATTAGTGGCATCAATTATATGTCCTTCATGTTCATAAGGGGTTTACCTCCATTAGGAATTGAATTGTTTCCTTGGTTGTACTTAAGGAGTTAAGTTGTATGGTTCTTTCCATTATCCATCCCTTTAAGGCCCTTGTTTGCATCCATTTCCACAACTCTCCTTTTTACCCCTCCTAACTTCTTGGGAGACTAGACCATAGCAATTGGTTGAGAGGCTTGTGAGTTGCATTTGACAATTTTTACTAATTTTTCAACAACTTGGGATGGTTGAAATGTGATTGGGTCTTCACCTAAGGCAAAAGTTAGGTGCCCAACTTCAATTGTAGGTTGCAAGGTGAATTGGGGAGTTGACATTGTCTATAAACATCCTCATTAATCTTTTTTTGTGCATCTTTCACAATATCTTTAAACACTTTAGTCATTTCTTAATCTTCTTATTGGAGTTGGGCTTCAAAAGAATTGTGATATTCCTTTCTAGGGCATATAAATTTATTTTGAACTCCAACTTGCTTAACAATCCATGCTTGGGGCCTCCTACCTTCTTAATTCTTTAAATGTATAATGTAAAACCTTTCTTATTAATGTATGGGTTAGTTTGTTAATGTAGTGGATGCAAGAAATGCAAATGGCAATGCCCATGATCCCCTATTCTCTTAGTTGTTTTCCTTCATGTTTCATCAATAATGACTCTAGACATTTTCCTTACCTATATATGTTCATATCTTTGTATTAGATGCTTCAAGTTGACACAAAAATTACAATGGATTGGAAATTACTTTTAGTTTATATTCACTTTAGCTATATAGACATCAAGTCCCTTTATGTCAACCTAAGTGATCCATCCTTGCTCAAGGTCTATGGCAATGCAAAACCTTGGACCATTTCTTATTTGATTAATTGCATCAAATTTCAAAATCGTGCTAATTTGCAACACAATCATGATTACAAAAATTCTAACCTTTAATGATAACATTTGGAGGGATATCCACATTGATGTTCTCAAACTTGAAGGATGGTTTGGGTTGAATATAAAAGCCTAGTTTTGATATATTGCCATCCCTTAGTGAGTTTTATCTAGTGACAACATTAGCAATTGTTGGTAATTAGTAAACTACACCTAGTGGTTAGATAAAGAAAACTTCTTCTAGCATCCATCATGAATTAGATCTCACCTCCTAGGACCAAAAAGTTCAATCAAGAGATCCAATTCGTTATGTGATAGTTGATAATCTTACTTTTAATGAAACTTGTTATAACTATGTACACTTAGTGGTAGGTGATTTTAGTGTGAACCATCATCAAGTCTAATCATTCCATTGAAATGCATTGACAATCTTGTAGAAGACCTTTGCAATTCTTGCTCAAACCTTCATGAAGCTTTTCCGTAATGCTATCTTGAATGGATTCCTATAACCTTTTGCAACTCGGGCATTCAAAATGTTGATTGTGTTTATGGAGTCAACCATTTACACATCCTCATCCATGGTTCACTTATTTGAGAAAGATCACTAATGTTGGGGGCGAAAAAACCACACATTCATTTTGAAGCACTTGTTTATACATAAAAGCCTCCATGAAGAAAACTAACTAAACCTAAAAACTAGCCAAAATGAACTTTAGTTCGAAAAAGATTCCTAGCAATTATTAAAAGATTAAAAGTTAAATTAAAAAATAAAAATATTGAACTTAGAACCCTAAATTGATGGTTAGTTATCACAACTAGATTGAAATAACATATTGAATTAGATAAGCAACATAGAATTAAACATCATTCAATTCTTAGCTTAACACCTACCCTCTCTAATATGGTCTTCGTGTGAGGATTAGATTGATTCTAATCAATCTCTCAACCACAAACAAAGCAAAGTAGAGATTTAATCTCCCTCAACTCCCCACATGATTATTTTTTCATATGTGTTACTATCAACCCTTCTATTGACATTGACAACTACACTTTTGGCCATGCCAATATGCTTTAGATCTTAAACATTGTCTTTTAAACAAAAATTTAAACAAGTCTTCTAATTTTACATGTAAAAACTTTGTTGGAAAACAAATATATAAGTAGTTGTCATTGGTCAATAAGTGCCCAAATGCTATCCAAAACAAATATGGACTAATTTAATTTTCTGACCACACATATCCAACAGATCTCAAAAAAAATGCAAATATCTATTCCAACTGATACCTCCCCCCTTAACCTTTAAAAATACAATGCACCAAGGCAGTTAGTTAAATGCTCCAAAATGACCTTGATCCTACATATATTTGTATGACCCATTAGTTCACCATTAATGTGCAATACTTGTACCTATTGAAGTTCATATCCTTAAAAGAGGGATAGATCCATAGGCCAAATTAAAGAATCTTTTTATGTAGCAATCATCCATAGGAACTTGGAAGGTGTAGAAAAAGGGACCATTGTTCCTAGGTAGATTTAGCCAAATTTGGCTATAAGTCAGATACGAAGCACAAATTTGTAGTCATCCTTCTATATTTCCAGTAAATTACTGGATTTAAATATAGCATTTTGACAATTTTTTTCTTCCCATGCTTCTTGCAATTGAAACCCCATTTTCAAAAAAGTTATTTAAATTTCACCTTTTTGCAAGATTTTGCCGATAAGAAAAAGGCTCAGGCCAATGTATTGTGTATTGTATACAGTAAACAAGTGCAATGGGTTTACATGCAACACCATGTTTAATGTTGCAAAAGACAAGGTGCCAGGTTGAACAAAGTTTGATTCAAATTTTTGTAACGTATCCAATTTTATGATCAAACTTTCTACTTGAAATTGAGTTTGAACAAAAAGTCATATTATTTATGGTTTATGGGTCTTTGAGTGGAAGTAATAGGGGTTCCAAAATAATAATGGACAACATTTTACTGCTTAGTGCATCTTTCCATTAGGGGGCTGGTATGAATTTTTTTGTCATACCCTTTATACCATTACATTTTTCATCTCACGGAGCTCATAATCATCTCATGACTCTGAATTGACCAAATGCACTAGTTGCGACTCACCATAAGGTGACATTTTGTCACTTTAAAAGAAATTTGAAATCTATGTCTAACTAAAAGGTTCCTAGAAAGTAGCTGGACTGTCAATCTATTAGCATTCATTAATTATAAATATTTAGCCCATTGCAGTGATGCAATAGAAAGCAACTGTTGTAACAGGGCTCATGCCAATGGCTTTCCACAGGCTGCTACGATCACAACTACAGTCTTGTGCTTGCAGGTTTCCTTCCCTTTTCTTCTCTGATATGCTTCTTGAGACTGGTGGGGGCTCTGAAACATAACTTGTTGTTCCTTTGCCCCTTTGTGACGGCCTGTGGGTCTTTGTGCTTCTGCCAAGGACTTGGGTCCTTCCTCTCTCTCTCTCTCTCTCTCTCTCTCTCTGTTTTGGCTTTCCCCCTTTGTTGGGTGCATTGTTTAATAAAGTTTGCCAGGGTTTCATCATTACATTGTGTATGTAAGTGCGATAACTGTAGCCCAATGGAAAGAGACCCTTATTCATCTTCCTGAAATGACTTTTCCAACTCTCAGCTTTCCCATTGACTAGATGGTGTAAATGCGTAGATTTGTCTATAGTCCGTAGTCTAGAAGGTTTACATCATCAGTCTTGTCACTGCTAGAAATCCGTCACGAGCAGTTTCCATGTCCAGCCCACTTAAAATGGTTAGACGCTAAACTTTTCGCCCCCAAACAACCACTGTCCAAGTGTTGGTGCAATGCCCTGTGTAGAAGTGTGTGATTCTGTTGTAGGATTTGACTACTATTAGCTGAGTTTTAGCTTCAATAAAGCATTGCATTGACTCTACTCAGTTCCCATAGTAGAAAATCCTGCTGAGCAGCAGTCAGATCATATTTATCATCATTTAAAACCCAACAAATTCTCTCTTGAGTGAGGATTGGTAAATCATAATGATTGGTAGAGGTGCTTTGCTGTTAGTAGTTCCCACCTATTTGCAGTCCCTAAGCTGGTGGGGACTCTCTAATGACAGAAAATTAGCTAAAGGAAATTTAACAGGTTTTTTGATGGCTTGAAAGGGCAATCTAAAGGTTATCATCTAGAATCATGATATTTTGTGTCAATGGGTATACCCCCCCCCTCTCTCATGTTGATGCCATGCTTTTGAGTTTTGACCTACACCATTGTGGTAAGGGGTTTAACTACCTATGCATCCAATTTTCAATTTGATAGGTACTACTACCTAAAGTTTTTTTATTATCCGTCAAATAATAATAAAATAAATTAAAACAACGAGTGTGTCACACTATGGCCTTGCCATTTACATTAAAAAGTATCTTAAGGCAAAAGAAGAATTATGGAAACTCAAATATTTGACCATGCAAGAATATAATCTTCAAAAAAATCCTCTAAAAGAAACCAAAATCCTTCAAGATATTATAACTCTATAACTAATCTCAAGTATCAACACAAGCCAAAATTATCACCTTTCAAAAATCCTCATATAAAAATAGACTAATTATTACCTAGGGGCCAAAATCCCTTAAGCTACTATACTCTATATAGTGAATCTAAACACAATATCCTTGCCTTGGTAGGCAAGGCCAATAAAAATATATTGTCATTATTGTCAAACAAGCAGTCAGTGAGACTACTGAAACCATAACAGTGCAATCAACAAGGATTACTAAAAAAGCACCAAAAGGATGTTTCTCAGCCCCTCAGCGGCCAGCCAGAGTTGGCTTTAAAAGTCAACAAGGGAGGCTGAAAAGTCATCTATCCATCCATCAAGCTTGAGAGACAGAGGGATTGCTGCTTTTGAAAAATTCAATAAGGAAAATTAGAATTGTTGAAATAGTGTTTCAATTTCACAAGTTGGATATTTCAATGAAATCATTTCATTTTTCTTTTCAGTACACACTAGTGTGTGTTGAATTTTTAAAAATAAAATTATATATATATATATATATATATATATATATTGGGCTATTTTTTAGCCAACTCATGCTATCCCTTTTGTTCTTTTAAAATAATAGAAATATGAACCCAAATGGAGGGCTATAATCTTTATAGAGTGAAGAAAGAGCCACTTTCCCCAATCACACTTATTAATTGACAAAATATGTTTATTGACTAAAACATATCAATAGAAAGAAGTGTATTTGTTCCCAAAAAAAAAAAATTCGACCAAAATAATTGGGGAAAATTTTGTGTTTTTAGTGTAAATTTGACTAAATTTGCTATTTTTTTGGGAAAATCTCGCCGAATTTTTTTATGTCAAAAATTTGAAAATAAACCCTGATCGGGAAACTTTTGGTTTTCTGGTGTTAACTTGACTAATTTTGCTATTTTTTAGCAGAAATTCGCCAAATTTTTATATCACAGAATTGAAAAGAAAAAGACAAAACCTGACCTGGAATGTTTTCTTTTTTTAGTATAAATTCGACTGATTTTTCTACTTTGTCGGAAATTTTCGTCAAGGTCGAAAAAGAAAACCTCTGATATTCGAAAGTCTCTTTTTCCTCCCTTTTTTAATTTGCTTTTCCTTCTTTTCTGTATTTTCTTTCTCTTTTTCTTTCCGATATCTAACTCGAGGTCTAACCCAGGGCGAAAGTGAAGTGCACGAGACACGACACAACGGCGACCTTCTTTCCCACTCGGGACGCGCTTCCCCGCCCTGCGCGTTTTTCTCTTCCGCTCTGCTTGTTGTGGGAGCGAGCTGCAAGCGAGAGCTTGAATCTTGCTCGGGAAAATTCCCGGTATCGTAAGCCGTGTCAGGCGTCGCCCTTATACTTGCAGAGCAGGCTGGAATTCGCAAGAAAGCGGAGGAGGTTTCTTCTGTTTGCGTTCAGGAGGTGATGGATGATACACAGGACGCGAATTAAAACCCTCACGAGCTTGCGTTGAGGTTCTGGCGCGCGTGTTTAGCTCTTTGAAGAGAATTTGCATCTGTTCTCTTTGAATTTCCTTCGGGAGAATTTTTCTCGTTTTTTTTCCTTCTTGTTCTTGTTCTCGTTCTTCTTCTTGTGTGGCTACGTGCGGTCTGGCGCCATGAATGATCTATTGTCGGAGACTTCGTCGGCCAGGAAGGCGGGAAGTCCCTATGATGACGATTTGGAGACGGGGCCTAGTGTGCAGATGACAAGCGTGGGAGGAGATAAAGACTTGACGCGGTTCTTTGCCGATATTGAGAAGATCAAGACGCAGATGGAGAGCATCAGAGAATTGCTCGCGAAGCTCCAAGAAGCGAATGAGGAGAGCAAGGGTATACACCGGGCGCAGGCGATGAAAGCTCTGCGGGACCGCATGGATGCCGATATTGCGCAAGTGACGAAGATTGCGCGGACAATCAAAGGCGAGCTTGAACAGCTTGACAATGGCAACGTCGCAAGCCGGCGTGTGAAAGGATCTGAGGAGGGAACGCCGACGGACCGCACTCGCACCACTATTACAAACAATCAGCGGAAGAAGCTGAAGGATCTGATGGGAGAATTCCAAGCACTGCGAGAAAGGATGATGGGAGAGTACAAGGAAACCATTGAGCGCAGGTTTGCCATCACCAGAACTCCCTCGTTTTTGCTGTGGACGAAATTAATTTGCACCAATTCCAATTGTGCCATGGATTCCCTCCTTTCGTCTCCCATGCAAAATTCTCCCTCATTATGGCCGTCTCCATGTCCCTGAACTTCCGTTGCAAGCCTCTGATGATTGTGGAGATTACCTGAATGTCAATTCCTCTCCCCGAGCCTCATTCGGTTGACCTCCAGGCCAGTTTGATCGGCTCTCCACATCTTGAAGATGTTCAGAAAGAGAAAATTCCTCGGAACAAGGTTCAATCAGGGTTTGAAAGTGGTAGGTAAGGGCAATGGACCAAAATCAGGTTCCTGCTTGAGGCGGCAGCTGAGGGCAGCGTTGAATTCTGGTCACGCCCCCATCCGAGGGCGGCACCAAATTCTCGTAAGGCCTCATCCAAGGGTCTTACCATGCGTAATGACCTGCACATGCACGGGAAAAAACTGCGGGCCCTTGGGAAATGTGGAAGAGATGATCTTCCGTGACTGGAGGGATTCTCTTAGGGATTTAGGGCGCCCTCTCATACACCAGGAAATCTCTGATAGGTCATTACGTGGTAGGTAATCTGGGGGCCTTACCAGAATAAGGCACCTGCTTCAGGCCAAGGGCAGCGCTGAGTTCTGGTAACACCCCCGTCCAAGGGCCCTACCGTGCATAATGACCTGTCACGCACACTAAGAAAAAAAACGATGGGCCCTTACAAAATGTGTAAGAGCCCACCCAGAAACGTATGATGACCTCCCATGTCAGGAGGGAATGTTATGGATTTTAGGCACCCTCCCAACCCACTGGAAAATCTCTGACAGGCCATTACATGTAGCTGGATCTTGTGTGCACATCATGACCCAGAATTGTTCATGAAAATGCTCTTTTAGATTACGGAATTTTCTCTACAACACACTCTCTTGGGTCTATTTGAAGCAATTGCATAGAAATGCTTGCCTGAGTAGTTTGACAGCCAGATTCATTAAGTAGTGCATCGATTGTGTCATGTCACAGGTACTATACAGTCACTGGTAAACAAGCAGATGAGGAGACGATAGACCACATAATTGAGACTGGAGAGAGTGAGACGTTCTTGCAAAAGGCTATCCAGGAACAAGGGCGTGGGCAGATCATTGAAACAATCAGAGAGATTCAGGAAAGGCATGACTCAGTTAAGGAAATTGAGAAGAGTTTGCTAGAGCTTCACCAGATCTTCATGGACATGGCAGTGCTGGTTGAGGCCCAGGGTGAGCAATTGAACAATATTGAAGCACAGGTCAACAGTGCTGCTAATTACGTTGAAAGAGGGACCACTCAACTGACGATTGCCAAAAGACATCAAAGAAATGCTCGCAAATGGACATTGTGTGCCATCATCTTGCTTATCATCCTCATTCTCGTCATTGTCTTGCCTATCCTGAAAAGTACTGGTGTAATCTAAGAACATTCACTCTGGACTCTGTGAGTTATGTATCCAACCCTTTCCACTGCTTTGGAGATCATCTTCTGTACCAAGAAGATTAGGATTTTTCTTGCATAAAGAGCCACAGTCAACTATGAGTTCTCTGTCATCTTCTTCTTAGGACTCCTGTCTGTTAATCTCAGCATTTGTTCCAGTTTGTACTAGGGACTGCTCAATCGTGATTGCAAAAAGTATAGGCATTTCCAGTATCTGTAATAAGACTAGTCAAATATTAGCCTGCAAGGTTACATGCATTGCCTCTTTCTTACTGATCCCTATGTGCAACTGAGGTGTTGCCTCAATGTATAAATTCAAAGAATGCATAAAGATTTGGTGAAATATCAAATTCCATGTACACTTGTGCTTTTTCTTTCTGTGGGTCTTCTGAATGTCTATCTCTTTTCTTATGCAAGACTTGGTGCATGAGTAAGATGCTTGTTCATTCAATGCTGTGGTTTTTGGGCACAGACAATAAGAGCATCAAAGTAATTACTGTGAGAAGCTTCTGGATGTCGGATGCCAAAGGTAACTTAATTGTTTTAGGCAATGAGTTTCAGTCACTACTGTTTTTCAAACCCAACAAGGCAGTTTAATCACATCATGTGAATCATGGTTTCTCTGCAAACATCTCACAAAATGTCAATGCACAGTATTGTCTGTCCATGTGCCATGCGGGGATTTTCTGCAACCAACACAACCTTGCCAGTACTGCTCCCCCACCATGTCCAGGGCAATCAGAGAAAGAGGTGTGATTTTGCTTATCATTTTACCACAAGCTGATGCTAATTCATCCTTTGTCAGATTTTGCACACTTACTGCTTGTGCAGTCTGATTTTTAGTGTTGCACTTCACTGACCACAAATGAACCCCACACCAAACGCACGGCTACTTTCAGGAAATTCTTAAACTGTTGTTATGCAGGTGTTATGGAGAATGATGATGAATTGCTAAAGGTTTCGATATTACTAGCAGTTTTAGCCATTTCTGCAAAAAGCAGAAAACATTGGTTGCAATCAAACTGCCAGCTTCTCAGCACGAAAAAGGCTTTTTATTTGAGGACAACATAAATCAACACTTTATGTAAATGTGATTGTCTCCATATTGCAGAGCAGGACTCCCAACTCCTTTGACATGACACAGTTAGGGACAACACTGTAGAGTGGAAAGCAGTAAAACCTGTAGTGCGGGTTGGCAGCTTCTCCAACAATTTCCCTAGTTGTGTATAGTGCCACCTACGTGCGTGGGGGCAGAGATATGGTGGACATGTGTAGATTGCACCTAAGCATGGCTCACGTCATCCATCATCTCTATAGTGGAGAAAGTGACTCCTTTATTCCAGAGAATTAGGGAGAACACTAGTCACGGCCTAATGGGTACCTTGTTTATGGATCTTGTGAAGTGATGATGGGCACGGATAATTGGTGGATGGACAGCTGCAATTTTCATCTATCCTGTAACAGCATGAATAAAGGCCAGGAGGATTATCCATTCAGTGGAAGAACACACCAAGATCTTCAAAATTTATGTTTCCTTCTTGTAAGTTGTAACCAGTGTCAGGGGTGTTACCCTACATTCTTGTCAGATTCGACATAAATTAAGTCAAAAATGAGATGTTGAAATATTTGAGAAATTCCAAAGAATAAGTTGTTGAAATTGTAAACAGATTTCCAAATCATATTAGAGAAATCCTTAAATTCACAGTCTCTTCACCCTGTCTTTGGGCCTCCTTTCACCCCCTAACCCCTCTTTCCATGCTATCCCTCTTTCAGTGCTATCCGTAAAGTAAGGAATTTTTATTAAAACTCGGTACGAAGTGGTGAAATTCAGCATTTAACGCGCTAGGTCGAGAGGAATCATAATAGCTGTACATGTAAGAGCAGCGAAATATATGTAGGAGCGGTGGAGGCGCTCAGGTTTAAAAAGAGAGGGAATAGGTATTTTTGGTAAGGAAGACAGGGTGAAACTCAGAAAACCATCAAATGGTTTTCTGAGTTTCACCTCCCCTTCAACGCTAATATTCTTTTTTGAAGGTTCTTTTTGAGTCTCACCCTGTTTATGACCAAACTCTGGTTACTGGTGCTGTCTTATCCTGACTTTACAGATAACTCTATTGTCTATTAATTTTGTGAAAGTTCACTGTATTATTCCACACTTGTTCTTTTAGGGTTGACTTAAAATAGGATACACGTATCTCCTTTCGCCTTTTCATAGCTGTAACTTAAAATTTTATCACAATTTAATATTGATTGTGTTGTCTGTACTATGCAAAGGGCCAGGTAAGGTTCTAACTGGTTTGACCGGGGCATAACTAATCTAAAGGGCCAGAGTGAACCAGCCCCCATGATTGCACCAGCCCGTTGTTCTGTCTTCAGGATGGGCTGGATGATTCATCTTTTTCTTATTCGTCTTTTTACCTTAGGTTAACCAATATTCTTCTAGTCATTTCTTCTTGGCTAAATTTCTATTTTTTAGGACAATTTATATATCTTATTGGTTAAATTTATATTTTTTCTTAACTAAACTTATATCTCTTAGCTAAACCTATACTTTTTCTTGGTTAAATTTGTATCTCTTGACTAAACTTATATTTTTTTCTGGCTAAACTTTTATTTCTTGGCAAAATCTATATATTTTATTGGTTAAATTTCTACCTAATTCCTACTCCAAAAATAAACTAAAAATTAAATATATTTTTTGATAATGTCACTTTAATTATTAGCAAAACATCTGCGTATTGGCAAAACCTACTTACCCACATGTCATCATACCTACCTATGCACTTGCAAATTGTGGACTTTGATTGCAAAAATTATAATGTAAAATGTGGGTAGTGCAAAGAAGTTGTAACATATATTTGTAGCTTGATTCAAACTCATGATGGTCTAATAAGCCATTAACCCCAAATGTGGGTATTGCAATTGTGGGAATTTTTTTAGTGGCGGTCCTCTACCTCCATTTTGGACCATTTAATACAAGATGTACTTAATTTAATTAAGGAATGGGTTTGATAAATTTATAGTTAAAAATACATCAAACATTTATGGATATTTGCACAATTTTTAATAATAATCAAAATCAATCCTAGATTGGATTTTGGGGGGAAATTTGGCCAAATCTTCATATACAAATACTTGCAACAAGATTCATTTTATCTCTTTTGAAGATGAATGAAAAAGGTCTCAAATTGGGCCCTCAAATTGAAATGACCACACTAAAGGTAAGAGAATAAATTTTTATTCCATCATTTAATTTTTTTATTTTCATTGTGTTTCAATTTTAATTCATCATTCATTCCTAAAATGTTATTTTGTATGGCATTTGTATATGTTTATATGTTTATTAATTTTTATGACATTTACCATTAAGAAAAATTAAGTTTCTATATAAATATTTTGGGGTAATTAGTTTAGAACTCTAAGGCTAATGCTTCCATTCATTATAATTTTAGTTGATTAACTTTAAAATTCAAAACATAGTTACTATAAATCTTTTTTGTATTCCATTTGTAACTATTTGTATAATCATTAAGTTGATAGCATTTACCATTAAGGTTTAACTTTAAGGTTTAATGAAATGTGGGTTGATTTATTTCAGTTGTGTTTTCAAATCAAAATACAATTATTTTGAATGTGACATCATCCTTTAACATCAACAATATGATTTTTTTCATAATCATTTTCTTATGTTTTTTCATTGTTTTGTTCCTAATTTAAGGAAATCAATCTCCTTGGATAGTTTTAATGCGGTCATCGAATTTCATTAAGATTGTTCCATGTTTGATATATGGATTTTAAATTTTGGCCTCCCATAGATAATGTGGATTTAGGGTCATAATGATAATATTGCATTTTGCCACTAACATATAATGTGCATCCTTAATTGTCATGCAAGTATTACATTTCCCTTTCCCATATACAATGTGGATTAAGGTGATAATGTGGGAATTGCACTTTGCCCCCACATATAGTGTGCATCCATAAATTGTCGTGCAAGTATTGCATTTCCCTCTCCCATATATAATGTGAATTACGGTCATAATTAGTGTTGGGTGAATATCTTGAAAATCCGAATATTCTAGCTAGATATCGCTCAAAATATCACTTTTGAAATCCTTTGGATATCAAAATTTTGATATCCAAACTAATATCCTTATATCTGGATATCAAAATAATGATATATGGTCATATAATATCTAGACATAATTTTTATTTTTTTAAAATGATATCTGTGGCAGATATTAAATCCATGCCCGGATATGGATATGAAAAGGATTTAAGTTTAGAATGTAGGTTCTTAAGGGGATTAAAACAAAATTGTGGGCGCCAGTGTAGGTTGTTACAACAAGAAAAAAGAGTTGTGGGCACTGATGTAGGCCATTACAAAGGAAAAAAATGTTGTGGGCATTGCCATTAGACCTAAAAAAAAACAAGAACCCTAAATCTAGAATAAAATGGGGTTTGAACTTAGTTCAGGCCAAGCCCCACTTTTTCCTTTCTCCCGTTTTTTGCTCTCTACTCTCCTTTGCATTGTTACTTTCCTCTTCGCGTTAATTAATTTTTCTTTTTACTTTGTTGTTTTCTTTTTCAAATGTTTTTCTATTTTAGGTACAAGGTTCTTTGTGTTGTTTTTATTGGTGTGTTATTCATTGAAGAATCTTATACTACCCCCTTGCATTCCTTCTTGCAAGAATTAGGGGTGGTTCGGAATCGAAAATTGAAAACTTGTATTTTTTCAATAAGAAAAAATTCCCTTTGATTATTTCCATTACTATTTTTTTAATCCGTTATCTTTTGTTCTTTTGTTTTTTTTTGTTTTATTTTTTTTGGCTTTTGGTTTGTGGTGTAGGGCTTGTTATAAATTGTTTTGGAGACAAACATAAACCCTTGTATTTTTGACAATTTTATTTTTGCTTACTTATTTTGAAATATTTTATTTTTGCTTACTTATAATGTTTTGCAATCTTATATCTTTGCTTGTTTTGTAGTTTTTTTTTTTGCTTGCTTGTAAATGTTTTGCATCATATTTAATTGTGCATAAGAGCATTATCATCACATCACACAACAAAACCTTGTATTTGTTTCTTTAGTTTCTCCACCATTTGTCCTTGTAAAACAATTGGGAAAGATGAAAAGGTCAAATAATCAAACAATACAAACTAAAGAATATATAATATGCATAAATGATGAAACTGAAATTAATCAAATAAGGGAAGAAAGTGAAAACCCAAGTCTACAAACTAAAATAAGTAGAGTGACAAGAAAATTTGATGAAAAGAAAATTAAACAAAATTTACAACAATTGCAAACTCAAAGAAAAAAATGGCATCTTGATATAGAAATGCACTTTGTTGGTCTTTTTATTGTGTTAATGATAACTCAAAAGTAAACTTGGATGTTCCTCAAATGATACGTTGTTTATTGTGTCATTTTCAACCTATTGTTTATATGAATTCAAGAAAACGGTTAAGGAAAGGTCTAGTAACAAATTATAAAACAAGTGGCATAACATGTCTACAGAAACATCTTGATGAAAATCATACAATAATTTAAAAAAGGTCGCCAAAAAAAAAAAAAATGAAGGGAAAAAAAATGTAGAGAAACAATTTGCAAAGAAAAGGTCTCTTATTTCCAATTTTTTCATATTTGAATTTTTTTGCTTCAAAAGACCCCTTCAAAAGGATGATGTGGAACAAAAGATGTTTGTGGAAAATCTTGCACATTTAATAGTGAAAACTCATTTGCCTTTGCAATTTGTGGAAAGTGTGTGGTTAAAACGTTTAGTGTTACAAATATGTCATTGTGTGCAATTCCCTTTTCAAAAATGATTTTCAAACACTATTTTGCCTAAAATGGTGGAAAAAACTAAGGAAACATATGTTCTTATTTTACTAAATGATTATAGTTGTGCTACTGCCAATTTTGATTTGTGGATGCCCAAGAATGCACACGATGTGTTAATCTTAATCATAATTTTTTTGGGATCTACTTTAAAACCAAAACATGTTACTCTTAGTTTGTTTGAAGCCATTGAAACTATAGGACAAGCATTGGCTAAAAATCTTATTGAACTTTTAGTTGCATATGGTTTGAAAAATAAGATCATAACATATGTGAAGGATGAGGGTTCAAATTTAAATACATTGACCAATGCTTTGAAGTTTGTTGTTAAATGTGAAACTTTAGGTTTGTAAAAAAGCTTTTAGGGAACCTATTTTGGTCATGGTTTTTCCAAAGTGTGCCAATATGCCACAACTAATGTCAAAGTTTGTAAGAACTTGAAATATGTGTTTGTTAAATTTGCCCAGGCAGATTTGTAGAAATGCATTACTTGGCTAAAGAAATATGGTAAAGGTCGTCAAGAATGGAACAAAACTTGCATTGAAACTAGTTCGAGACCCAAGAAACTAAACACTATAATGAAAACAAGGTTGTTTAGTTTTCATACATTTAATTTTTTGCTCCATTTTTGCAAGTCTATTGTTTTTAATTTATTTTAATTATAATTTTTTTTGTTGATCCTTGATCTACTTTTGCAAGTTTACAAGTAAAATCATCCTATTTCAAGAGGCATTACAATTCAGGGCAATAATTGTCTTATGTTATAGTCAACAAACTACAATGAGGGTTACTTGTCATGTCCCTCCAACTTTAACTTAACACATATCTCAAATAATTGTGATGTTTTATCTTTAGTTATAAGTGTTTGTGTGTTGAACTAATTTCGTGGGCATTGGTTACTTTCTGATGCTTTGAATGTAACAATCACTATGAGCCTACAACTTAAAGAAAAAATCTAGAATTTCATTTAACTTGTAGGATTTGATTGATGATGATTATGTTGTAGCCTAAGAATTATCATTGCCTACATCTAACATTAGAAGAGAAATATGTGGCATTTTAAATGGTTTTCTTTCATTATTTAAGAAGTATGAAGGAAATAAAACACATAACATGTTGTCCATGATGTTAGACCTTAGATTTAAAAGTTTGTATTTGGTTTCATCTCTTATTGGTTGAAAGCAAGTTGTTTCCATTGTCGAAGAATATGACCAATGATCCTTGTTTCTTATGCTTTTGAGATGCTACCACATCCTCCACCCTATGGCAAAATTTGGACCTCTAGCAAATATGCAAACTAATGAAAAAAATAGTTTAGACATTTTTGAAATGTCTATTGGAACCAATAAGATAACAAAGGAGGTGGTGAACAAGGAGTTGTTAATGTTTAAAAGGTTTCAAATGGATGTCAAGGACATTAAATGTCCTTTAGAGTGGTGGGCGAAACACGAGTCTTTATTTCCAACTGTGGCATTTCTTGCTCATTAGATTTTTGGCATTATTGGTTTTCAAATAGAAACTAAAGGAATTTTTTCATTAGCTAAAATTCTTACAAATTTGAAAAGATGTCACTTACAATTAAATAATTTAAATAAGATTATTTTTGTTAGTAAAAATTGGCCTAGTGATCCTAGGGTGGGTTATAGTTCACCTTCTAATTTGATAGAGTTTATTAAGGTTTATCTTGCCTTAGAGGAAAAAAATAGAACAATATGAAGGTGAATTTGAATGAGATGAACTTTTGGACTTGTAATTTGTAAAATATTTTTGAAAAAAAAAAAATTACCTTGTTATCCAGAATGTTAGGTTATCTGATGAATATTAATGGTGACGGATATCTTATCATATTGAAATTTGGCATTGGATTTTTTAATGATATCCTTAAAGGATATTACAATTGATTTTTAAATAAAAATAATAATAACCAGAACTAATGGATAACCAAAATTGGCGACTATTAAGAAAAAGATATATCCGCCCAACACTGGTTATAATGTGGATATTACACTTTGCCCCCACATATAGTGTGCATTCATAAATTGTTATGTAGGTATTACATTTCCGTCTACCATATATAGTGTGGATTTGGGCCGTAATGTGGGCAGTGCATTTTGCCTTCACATAAAGTGTGCATCTTTTAAATTGTCATGCAGGTATTACATTTAAAGCTCCCTTGTATAATGTGGATTAGGGTCATATAATGTGGGTATTACATTTTGCCCCCACATATAATGTGCATCATTAAATTATCATGCATGTATTGCATTTAGTGCTCCCACATATAGTATGGATTAATGTCAAAATGTGGGTATTGCATTTTCCTCTTCTATAAATAGTGTAATTTATTGATTATCATGTGAGTATTACATTTAAATTATCCATAGATAATATGGATTTTAAATAGATTTATGAGTATTGTAATTTAAATTTATAATTATGACCATAGACCATATCATATGTTTTCCATACTTAACATTTAAGGTATTATGTGTATGATTGTATAGGGTTTAAATGAAGGATACAAATCAACTACTTAGAACATGTATATTTGTATTAGTATTGGATATGAAAATTAACATGTAATTCAACATATTGCAGGTATAACTTGTTTTGGACATTAACATCAATTTATCATCTTTTATTGTATAATCAACTCAAGGCATAAATTCAAACATGGGCTGTGCTTCAAAATCTCAATTTATTGAAATTCAAAACCCAAGGAGGTCATCCTTTAACAATATGGACTTGGTGTGGAAAAAAGATGTCCAACATAAAAAGACACATATAATCAAAATTGAGTGTGCATACATCCCACATGCATGAATTTTGGAATTTTTAAATAGTGAACGAAGCCATGATGACTCCCCAATGGATTGGAACATTTATAAGTGATATCCCCACAAGAAAATGTAAAAATGCCAAGAATCCACAACCACCTTGGCCATATTTGGTATGATGTTTTATCATCCACTTTTGTTATATGAAACTTGTTTTTTAATTTCATATTGTATCAAATCTTAAGTCCTAAATTGATTACACATTTTGTAAGTATGCATGTGGGTATGGACCGGAAAAAATCATCCCAAACCACCATCAATCCATTAAATGGGGTTGTTAGCTCAATTCTTGATAAGGCAATTGTACACACAACCCGAGGTGGCAAAAATAATCTTCTACCATCAACCACATACACAAGCTAATGGTGAGCCTATGCATGGTAAACATGACCTTGATTCCATTGCATAACCATCTTTTTTGCCCCACGAATGTCACAAGCCCTCAAGGACCACAATTAGACTCAATAGGGTTTAGGCTACATCATCAAATAAATATATGACAAACATAAGGCAATATGGTGGGCTAGAATCGATGTAGGAAAGGGAATGACAAGGGATGATTTCATTAAGCAACAAAACATTGTTTACTTGGATTGTAAACATAAAAAAAAAAATTGGTGTTTACACAAAAATTTGGTCATTTCACTTCACGCATGGGCATTTAATCATCTAGATGATGTGTTTTATTTTCAAGATGCAAGTGAGGATAATGCCATTCATGTCCCATTCACAACAAGGATACAAACCTCAGATCTCAATTACAAACCATGGTTTCATTAAGTGATAATGGGGCAATCTCAATGGATGCCACATTCAGCACCAATGACATGAAATTTCACTTGTTCACATTGATGGTGTTTGATGCACATCGCATCGGAATGTTGGTTGCATGGATCATTACAAGCCACCAAACATGCAATGATTTGGTGGAATGGCTAACTCCTTTGAAAACAAAACTTTTAAAGAAGAACTTTAAGTGGAAACCTTTATGTTTCATCGGTAATGATGCTCCACAAAAGTTACGAGCATAGTGGTGAATTTTATTCTCATTCTACATTTTTTTGAACTTTTATGCACATGCAACCATTTCAAATTTTCATCCCACATTCTCCATTGTAAATAATGTTATTAATTGAAATGATAATAAATTCATATTTTATGCATGGTTAGGATTGTGTGAAACGAAGATCAAGTGCCCATTTACCTTTGTGTATGACATGGTGTAAGGCTTGGCACTTATGTGAATGATGAAAAAAATCAAAGACAATGGGTTGCGACATGTAATATTGGACGACCTTCACACCATCATATACATGCCCATTGAACCAAGTGGAAGCATTAAGCCTTCGTGACTCATGGGAAAAACAAGATCATTGAAAGTTTCATCCAACATTTGTTTAATGATTCATGGACTCGATACTTTTGGATTTATTATTTATAAATCGATACATGAATTAACTCTCAATCCATTATAATTGTTTCACCATGTTGTGCATATCCCAAAATATTCACTCCTTGAATTAAGGTAGAAACACCAATGATGGACTTGGCAATCCCATGTGGGTATTTTGTATTTTATTGTAGATTTGTGGATGGTGAGGCTTCAACGAATGCCACATTCAAACTAGCACACAGACACATCAATTGAATCTTACCATGGGGCATTGAAACATTGGTTCTCTTTGGAAAGAAAGGAGTTTCGAGGTCAATGGATTGATTCGTTAATGTGGAAACTCAAAACAACAATTACAAGACATTACATGCACACATCTAAAATGAAAAAACACAGGTTTATCAAAAATAAAGTTGTGAAACACATTGTGAAAGCGAATGTTGAAAAGGCCACATTGATTCTTCACACCCATGTCACCCATGGGATAGATGATTTGAATGAAACCAGCCATGCATGGATGGTACGAAACTAACAACATTCGTATATGACATACAAGATACCACTTCCTTTCATTAAATATGCTTGTTGCACATGTGAATGGGTGTTACATGGAAACTTATGTAAACATCAAGTTGCCATTTTTTTTACATTTATTGATTTCATTAAAAAAAATATCATTCAATATTATGGGACATGGTATGGATCTGATTATGGAGGTTTTGCCACCATGTTTTGGACCCTACCTATTTGCACATTTATGATGATGAATATAATGATGAAGAAGCCGATGAAGATCATTATGAAAACCATGGGTTGTTAATATGTGTGGGCTTTTGACATTGGATGATATTTCCCCCAATGTGGAAACAAAGAAGGATCACAACCAACTTTCAAGTTCATCCACCCCCACGAAAAAAGCGCGTGCTCGAATGGGTGACGTAATGCAAAAAATCATCAATGGAGTCAAAGAAGGTGGGGTTCAACTCATTGACCACACCACATCTTTGTTGTGTGTTATTGCAATAGATGTACAAAGTATTTGCCTTTCCAAAGGGAATGAAGTCATGCATCTCGATATAACATTTCATTGCGATGAACTTGGCAATTTAGTGCACAAGATGAAAGGCATGAAATGATGTTAAAACATGGAAATATTCGTAAGAAGAGGGTTCATAAGTTTGAAAAAACAGTACAATTTTTTTTGTATTTATCCCCCATTTTAATTTTCCATTACTAAAATGTGCATGATATTACAATTGTGTCAAAGAATATATTATTTATGTGTTAATGCATTGATTTTGTATTAGTGAACATATAAAGTTTGAAAGTTAAAGTTACATTGCTAAAGCTATATAACACATTTTCTAAAACTCCCAAACAAGAATATCTTACTAAAATGTCATATAAAGGTGGCTTTTGCATACTTGCATCATGTACAACTAATTTACCACCTTATAAAATTTGGGTATTGTAGGTTAATTGTATAATAATCACTAGGTCAATATGCGGGTAATGCTTACCTATTTTGTCTCTTGTGGCATTTAATTGGTTTTGCATGTAGGTATTGCAAGGTTTAAGTTATATCATAGTTAAAGGTTAACATGCACTAATGCAAGTATTGCATGTAATGTCATATCTTTTGTGGGTATTAATTATATATTAGTACGTTAGATGAAAATATTACAAATTCCCTATTCCTTCCAATGGGGGATTTGACCACTTAATACGAGTATTGTCCTAACTTTTTCATCAGAATGATGATTTGTTTTAATGGATGTAAGTATTGTAACATGGGCTTATATTGCGGGTTTTAATTTAAATTTGACAAATGTATTCATGTTCATTACAAGACAATGCATTTATAGCTGAAGGTAGTGCATTACAAAATGTAAGATATGATTTAGGGTTGAAGATGTCAATATTGTTTTTTTAGCACTCCTAGAAAGTTGTGATTACAAATGGGTTAACAATATGACATACCTATTCTTCTAATGCAGGTATTACTTTAATTTTGTCTTTTTTCCACAACATTGAGTATTTCGATAAACGTGTTATTTTGTCAAATTAAGAATCACCCATGGTATAATAAAATTTAATAAATATTATTTTATACATATATATCCATGTTGTAATTAAATATGCAAACATAAATAAAATTTAAATCCAAAATGTAAGGTATTAGTTATTTACTAACATTAAATTCTAAATATTGCAACAATTTATTATTAAAATGTCATAAATAATGTATATTGAAGTTATAAAGATTACTTTTGATTGATTAATTGTTCGTATAAAATGCAATTCAACATTATAATACAATTAGGACTTAGAAATAAGGATTTAAAATTTCTATTTATGATGGTTTTGAATCAATTTCAAATGTAAACTTTATATTGTTATTTAATATATGAATAAAAAGCCAAAATATTTTCTATTTTTTTAAATTGTAATTTTATGTTTTAATACATTGAATCAATATCAATATAATGTAAATGTAAGGCTTGTTCAAAATGTTTTTGGGGAAGAAATTCAACATTTTGCAATATGGTCAAAATAACCATTTGGAAAATTTTCAAAGAAAAAAAAGATGGTTTAGGGTTTATTTTAAGAATTTTTTGAACGTAAAGTTTATTAATAATATAATTTATATTGTTAATATAAGATTTCAATTTTTTTGTCATCTAAATAACATTTATATATTATTATTTTATTTAATTGAATGTTAATTTAGTACAATTCAATAGTACTTTCAATTAGTGCAATAAAAAATAAAGAATGAATGTTATCTAAACCAAAACCTTTAGTATTTTTGCCAAATTTTTCATGTTCCACCACAAAAGTGGTGATGAACCATTAGAACCTTAAGCCAAATCTAGGATTCCCATACCATGTTGGCCAACCACTAAATTCTATGAACTAAAGATGGAAAATTTCTAAATGTAAGTGTTTAATTAGAATAAAATGTGAATATTTTTTTGAACCATGTAACATGATATTATTTAGTTTTTGAATTATGGGCTTGTGATAATGTTATGAAATTTTAGACATAAATATATTCATTAATATGTTCTTTTTATAATATTTGACAATATATTTAAATGTCATAACTTATGATATAAATATGATATATTATCAAGCCTTTTAATTTTTTATTTATAATTATATTTTAAATAAATCCTATTGCATGCAGGTATTGTATTTGGTGGAAATGATGCCCTTAAGTAATAGATGATGAAGGAGTGAATTTTTCAATACTTTAATAATCAAAGTTTATTAAATAAAGGGGAGCTTTTGGTGAAAGTACACAATGCATATTTATGTAGGTACTGCAAGAAGCTTGGAAACCTTAAATCTTTGGAGTTTAGAAAAAATGAGGCATGTCCATAGTCAAGATGAAAATATTATTAATTGGTTTAGGGATTTTTATTTATAAATATCATTTGGATATTTCTTATTACATTTGGTCCATTAAATGTAGGTATTGCATTTGGTGGACAAGATCCCCTTAAGTAATCCTTAGATGATGAGGGACTAAGTTTTTGCAATACTTGCATAATAAATACTTATTAATTAAAAGGGGGCTTTTGGTAAAGGTACACAATCTAAATTTATGTAAGTATTATGATAAGTTTACTATGGCAAACTTCTAGTATTACATTACAATAATAAAGGTAAAATTACCTTAATGATCACCCTATCATTGATTATAAACAATGTAAGTATTGCAAATTAGGGTTTGGAAAAATTAGGACATGCCCAAAATCAATGTTTACACCTAAAGATGAAGGTATTGATAATTGGTTTTTTTTTTTTTTAAATAGGTACCTTTTGGATATTTCCTATTGTTTTTTATACACTAGATGCATGTATTGTATTTGGTAGATAAGATGTACCTACATAACCTTAGATACTTACATGACCTTAGATGATGAGGGAACAAATTTTTGCATTATTAAATCAAGGGGGGTTACATAACATAAATTTACTTAGGCATTGCAATTTGGGGTTAGGACACGCATTTGGGATTTGACATAGGGTGATAGGGTACAATATTGCAAATTGAAAACTTTAACCCCCATCTAAAAACTAAATATTTTCATACAAAAAAAACCTTAAACTTAATATTGGTAAATATTTTTTTTGCATAAACCATAATTATGTAGACATTATAACCTAATGAATGCATAGGTTTTAATTTGAAAAATTAAGAAAACCTATATAATGAACCCTAAAATGTTGAGTTGAAACTTTTTTATGCAACAAAAATTCCCTACATTGACCTTAAGTTAAATAAGCACAAAAAGAATTGGTTGTATAACTTTAATGGTGGAATTTAACAATTTTTTAAAAACTAAGTTAAAACCTAATTTTGGAATTATTTTTGCATAACCCTAAATTGTGTACAAACTATCAACATTAGATACATAATTGTAATAAAACTATGAAACAATTATATATAAGTACCAATAAAACTTGTGTTTTAGACTTAATTTTGGGGGGGACCCCAACTAGTGGAAAGGTTTTTTATCATTCATACCTTTGCCATGGAGTCACCTTCATTCTCCTTTCCTTTAATGAAAAAGAAAAGAAAATAGGAAACTCTTTAGATATACGTGTGTATGTGAATACAAAAATTCACTTAAAAAATATTCCATGAAAATAATATAAATGTTAAAAAAAGGTTACTTTAAAACAATTAATGACAAAAAGGTGGGCTTAATTTCCTTAAACCCTAAACCCAATGTCCCCCTTATTTATTTGAAACATATATCAGGAAAAAGTTTAGATTATAACAATGTGACATGAACATGAGTTGGTTGATATGTGGGTATTGCAATTTGAAATGTTTTATGGAAAACCCAACCATCAACAAGAGAAAATCAAAAGTTTGCAATATTTGCATAGACAAACTGGTTTTTGCACTAAGGGGACTTTCATGAAAGTGGGCAATGTAATTATATAAAAATATAAAATTACATTTTTTCCTTGATTGTGCAAGTATTTCATGATAAGGATAATGAAGGTATTGCTTAATGTTCTAGCATGGCCACAAAATGTGCTAACCCTATTAGATGATGAGGGTATTGCTCATATGGTTTATAGTAAATGTAACTCATTCATGGTGGATGGGGGTTTTGTGTGTAACATGGCATAAGATGCTCCCAAAATCTATAAATCCCAAAACTAAAGGTTAAAATTAAAACAAATGGATTGATACAAAATGTTGAAGTAACCACATTACAAAAAAAGATGGTGACAAAAATATATAAGTTAATCTATAATGCCTAGACACAAAAATGGTGCATACATGCATTAAAGCTATATCTATAATTATTCCTCCAAGGAGGATGAATTAAAAGGAGTGCCCATATTGATGCGATACTTTGTTGTAGCTTTTACACTTTTGTTGCATGATGATAAGTAAATAGTTAACAATGTTTTAACACAAGTCGAATTGCATTTGCAACAAAAGCTTCCTTTGTTGTGCCTTGAAGCCTAACACAATAAAACAAAAAAACAATTTAAATTCCAATGTTAAGCTATAAACATTTTTTTTAAAAAAAAGTATAAGTATGGAAATATACCGCCCATGAATGATTTTGAAATCATGATACTTGGATATTACATCCATTTCTTTGGTTTGGTTACATTTATTGGACTCCAATGTCCAATTTTAAGCACCCCATGCAACTTTCAAAAACTTTGCATAAGCAACTATGCTTGCCCAAATTGTTTCAGCAAGGTTTGCATCCTTCTCAAGGTGTGCCCACGCACTTTTGGTAGATGTGGATTAAATTCTTGTGGAATTATTCCACACTTATTATAACAACAAATTTGCACTAAAATATGCACACATTCCTAATTCATGCCTTGATCCCAATCACACCTACCTTTACAGTTCATTAAAACACCAGATTCATGGTTATTTCATATAACTAGAAACTGTACTTCAAAATACAATGAAAAAATCCAAAAATAAAATTACAATTCATTTCCTTATATTTTTTATATTACAAAGTATTCACACAACAATATGAATATGAAAATCACTATAGATGTCTGTACTTCTCTTGTTTATTGAAAATTTCAATCAAAATATAGCAAAAAATTCCATATTTTGTTAAAATGAAATCAAACAGCAAGATTGAATCTATGGTATATCAAAAACAAAATCTGTAGTTTCTACTACAAAGTACTTACATTTACTTCCTTACTCCAAAACTATGTGTCTAATAATGAAAATCCTTTTCCCAGAACTCCAATTTTTGGGCAGTCCCCAAGTCACCATCAACATGATTCAAAATCAAACAAAAATTCAAAATTTAAACCTCCAATGTCTAATGATCAATCCTTATCTTTAATGTTTTGTTCATCCCAAACAATGTAATCAACCTACCCCTTTAACATTACCCCTTCTATACTTTGAATTCTATCCTCGAAACCAAGTTGTGAAATGATAGAAAATGAAATAAAAGTACTATGCAACCTTCTAGGCTTCTAACTGTTCAACTACAGTCTCTGTAATCTAAACTTGTATAGCAACCGATGGTTTTATACTTATTTCTGAATATGCAGTTTTAACCTCCTCCATTAGCTCAATTTGTGGTTTTATTTCCAAAGGCTACATCTTTGATTACTCTACCTCTATTGCTGGAATAATTTCCACTTGTTTTTGTTCTTGAATTATTTGCGGTTCTTTTTCTTCTTGGCCCCCTCTTTTGAGTTCCTATGGTTCCTTGGTATGCACTTCCTCCTCTTGAGCTGTCCCACTGAGCCTTACTTCAATCTCTTCATTTTAGTTCGAGTTTTTGTACTTATTGGACTTCCATAAACAAACTTTGGAAAATTTCTTTAATATATCTCCAACTTGTACTTGAGGCTCCTCTCATCAACTTTATGACAGGCCAAAATTCATCTCCAACTCCTTTACAAAATATTCTTTTATAACTTCATATATTCCTTAGACTCTGTATCATAATCCTTCATTTTGTTTTTTGTCTTCATTAGATTATAATACTACAACATATGTTCATAATCATCTAACCTTTTCTTCACACGAGTTGGGTCTAGACTTTTCCTTTGTTCATATACAGTTTCTAATTATGCTCGCAACTATTACAAATTCCTCTGATACCCTTTATTTGCCTCTACCAACTTCTCTTTTTCTATCTTTGCTATCCTTCTTTTGAGTTTTTAAAAAATAAGCAAAGAAGCAGTCTTCAGATTCATCAATTCTAGATCTATCAATGCATTCTCCTTTTCCTTTTTCTCCTTAGTTAATGTTTCCACATGACTACCCAAAGCCTCTTTTTGTTATTTGTAATGGAACAATGTCTTTGCTCGTTTCCTCTTTATAGCTTCCTAGGCTTTAGTTGTTTTCCTTAACTCCTTTAATTCTTTAACTTGTGTTTTCATCAGAGCTATTTTAGCCCTGAGCTCCACATTCTCATCCTTTAGTTTTTGTAGGAACACTTTGATCTTTTGCTCATTCTCTATCTTGTTCTTCTTCCAAATTTTTATGTTATGCTTGATTCATTCTTAAAGTCCTTCTCCTTGTCCAATTCCACCTACAATATTGCCTTATCTTTATTTTCTGTGGCTAATTTGTTTTTTAGACTATTCACCTCCAAATTCAAATTCCCCATATTTAGACTCACAATTGTCATGGTTTGAAATAATTTAGTTGTTTTATCAACATGCATTACTTTTGCAACTACCTTTTCCACATATTTTGGTGTATTTGTCTATGTCATAGGATTTTTGGATCCTTCTACAAAAAATCCTAGCTCTTGTACTAATATACTCCCTAGCCCAAACGCAAATGGCTACCCCTTTGCAAATCCTAGTCTACTAACTAGTACATGTAATTATAGTGGTTTAAACACTGTTAAAGGAGTTTGTGTTTCCACTCTCTCCATTTGTAGTTCAGTAACTTGTAAACCTCCTTATGTTTGTTGTTGTTGGTATATATGTTATTGATGTTATTGTTGTTGCAAATGTTATTGTAAATGTTGTAAATGTTGTGGACTTCAAGTGGTGTCCATCCACTCTTCATATATATATCCCCATCCATCTAGAGATGCTCCTCAACCTTTGGAAACATTATATCATGCTCCTTTTTAACCTTTTGCCTGTGTTCCTTCATTTGTCTTTCTTGTGGAGATGACATTTGTGGTACCTTTGCATTTTCCCTACTTGCATGTACCAATATTGGCATTGTAGATGGTGCCATTCTCCCCCTCATCATCTTCTATGATAGTGCTTTTGTGCTCTCCTGTTTTTTTCTTAACTCCTGATTCCGAGGCTCCACCTTCCTCAACTTTATTCTTCCTTTTGATAACACTTTGAGATTTTGTTGTAATCTTCTTTTTATTCTCCAATGTTATCTGCATCTCCTTTCTAGTTTTCTTGAACTTGGCCTGTGGTTTTTGTGGATTCTTTTTTTGGTGAACAAACATATATTTAAAAATCTTTGCCAATATCTAACTAACTAATAGGTGTCCTTTTTGTCCCCCTTATACTCCCTAACATATTTATACCACCGATCTAGCTTGCCACACAAACTATTGTATATAATTTGTGCCCAATCCACCTTCTGCCCCTTTTTTGCTCTCATCAATGTGATGGCATTCTTATTGCTAAAATATGTCATTTTCTCTTTCTAATAAATCATAGATATGATTGTAGGGTATTAAAAAAAATATGGCATATGTCGCAACCCTAGCCTTGGCCTTGCAACCAAGGCAAAGGGCTTGCAAGGGTGTGAGCCAAGAGGAAGCCCAAGAGTCAAAGTAAGAAGAAGAAGCCCGGGAGTCACATCACAAACTTTCAGGAATGTTAGAAAGTGTGAGGGAGTATGAGGGAATGAACCCTCACACTCCCAAGGCAACTCCCACTTTGGGAGATGGAGTCCCAGTGGATTCCCAAAATTTCATAGAGCGATTGCAGGGGTCAAAACACAATGGCTTGTGGCATTCTTTATATCATTGGAAAGCTCTCGAAACGTAGATGTTTAAAATGAGCTCGCTTGCTCATTTGGATATCTGAAACACAAGTTATGGCCAAAAGAAAGGTCGAGAGTCAAATTGCTAGTTTGACTCCCGACCACAAAAAGTCAAGAATTGACCCGATTTACTTGGCTTCAGGGGGCGTGCCACATACCGTTGGAAAGCTCTCAACGAGAGCTACAACTTTGCTTCAGATTGCATCGCGATCCAAGGTCTACTTGCAAAGTTATGGGGCTCCAAAGTTGCGGAAGTCCCATTTGGGGCGATTTTGGGACTCCCACTTGGGAGTCCCGGGAGAGAAAAGCCATTTGGATGTAGCCTTCGTGGCCAACCACAGAGTATACTATAAGGGGGAAGGTGGTGGCTTCCCCCAAGTTCGGGCCGTGGTGAGTCTTGTGTGTCCATGTTGCCCGTGGTTTGTCCTAGCACCAAGGGTGCTCCAACTATGCACTAACCATTTTGTGTGGGTTGTGTGCACGCCCGTGTGAGTGAGTGAAGCTTGTTAACTCTTCCTAGTCCCATCCCGGAGCTCCAACACGCCCCTCTACCCTTCAAAGTGTTGTGAACTAGGGAGTGTGCTCCGACTCCTCCCTCTTCCGCTATTTTTTCTACTTGGGTTCACATTTGAGTCCTTTAAGGAGTTGGGAGTGCGTCAGCAAACCCAAACTCTTTGCATTCCATTCATCTCTTGCAGAATTTATGGGTGTAATTTTACAATTATGTAATGCTTACAATGCTATTGTTTTACAAACTTGCCCTTTTAGGTCTTCTACATACTTTTTTGCATAAATTCCAAAGACATCTACAATCAATTGTTTGTTAATCACATACACCTTATCCTGATAACCAAAATAGATATTTGTGCCCTTGATAACAAATGTGTTCAGAAATTCCAACATGATATCTAGCATTAGTGCTTCCTAGTTTATCAGAAATAGAATGACAAGCCCTGCCTTATCAGACTATTTTTCCTTTTCACTAATGTCCTTCCAATTCTCCATCCTTTCAACATGTTTATCATAGTTATGTTTCATATATATCCACATAACTCAGTTGAAATATGGAATGCAAATATCTTTGTCCAAAAATGTTGTTCTGTCCATGATGGTTGCATGTCTTCTTGCCTATGTAATGCTCACTTGGCGCACTCATATCTCCATTGCATTTGGTTGCACTTCTAGTGACATCTACACTTTTGTTGATGGTTGCATTCATGCCTCAAATATGTCTTCCTCCTCTATGTCCTTTTACATTACTTGTGCCTCGACAGATCATTATTCTCCACCTTCATCTTTCTTCAATTTGTTAATGTACACCGGATCCACTGATGTAGCTTTTGGTCTTGCTTATTCACTTGCATTCTAACCTCTTCTACATGTGCAAAAAAACTCAATTGCAGATGTTTTGGATCTATATATATCTTGAATTATCGTATGTGCAAATTACATTTTCTCATTGTACACATTGCCTTCTTCACATTCTAAAGATGATGGTGAATGCAACATCAACCTTATTATCAATAGTTGAATGTTCAGCACTGTAGCATGTTTTACTTTTCTCAACTTTTCTTCCACTTTTTTTTCCTCCTATCTCCATTTGTGCTCACTTTTGTGTGTGTGTGTTTTTTTTGTTATTTTCTACAATTTCTCAATTGCACTTTTTGCACTCATGTTTTTATGAATTCTAGAACTTCAAAAACACACACAACTTTCGACAACAAATGAAAACAACTTTCAATGGTTATTTTGTTTATTTTCATCTTTGCACTTCCCACCTATCCCATTCATTTTTTGGCCTACCCATCGTCTTTTAATTAATGCCTCATCCTTGAAATTATGATAGCCCATCATTACCACTTTTTGTGTCCCTTGTATAGCCACATGGAAGCATGTCACAAACTAATAGAAAACCTTCCTTTTTTAACCAAAAGTTCTCAACTATGACATTTACAACTATGTTTCAATTGGATTTTTAAATTTTTAAAATAAAATTATGACAATTACCAATTAAGTTGATTCATTTATTATATTGGTATATAGTTGAAAGCATTTTTCAACCACGTGGTCATTTGCCGAATGTTCTCGACATCAACAATGTCTCTAAGTTGAACTTCCAACTATGTTGGTAAACAATGTGAAGCATGTTTCAACTAAAGGGTCATTTTGGAAATATTCTTGGCATCTAAGGTTCTTTAGTTGACACACAATCAAGACATTGACTAATGTTCAAATATTTTGGATGATAAAATGTATTAGAGAATGGATGAAATATAGTCTTGTTTGCAACTATCTCTTTCAACTAGGTTAAACAACTAATAAGCAACTTTAATTTTATACATATAATATTGTAATATTTATTTAAAATTATAATAACATTAAATTAAATGTAAATTTATTTGTATAAATGAATGGTTTTTTTTGTCCATAAAAATATTAAACTTTAATTTCAAATATATATATATATATATATATATTTTAATATGTTAATACTAATGTTTACGTTCAATACACATGTAATTTATTATTTTTATGTACATCATTACAACATATTAAGTAATGATACATAATTAATAATATTGTGCAACTATAATGTTTATTCACTTTTATACACATGATATCTTAATATTTGTTTAAAGTTATGATAAAAATTCATTAAACATTAATGTACTTTATGTCATTGGCCCAAGTTTGAATGCATTCAATTGAATTTTCCTTCCAAATCCCTTTTGCAATTTGTTTGAATTTCCAATAACAATACATACTCACCAAAAATTCAATAATATTGTTCACATTTTAGGTCTCAAAATTACGAAATCAACTTTATTAAATCAAACTTGGTGAAGGCTTTCCAACAATAACAAGAATGCCTCCAAATTCTAATATAGTTTCAATCTTGGGATTTTAAAAAAAAATCAATGAAAAAATGGTTCAATAATCAATAAAACTCTTCATAAAATTGTGAAACATTAAATATTTTAGTGTAAATGATCCATAAGAAGATACTTTATCATTGATGTGAATTAATTTTCAAATTTCACATTATAAAAGTAGGTTTCAAATAAGTTTTAAAAGTAGCTTTTCATGGCTTTCAATTTAGACTTCTTTTTCAAGGAAGTGTCAAATAGGTTGTAACAAAGAGAAAATCACTTCGTTCAGATATATGATAATGTTCATATCCTAATTTAATACAAATTTATTTTGTTAAGTTTTTTAGAATAATGTACATTTGAACACATAAATTTATTAATTTGTTCCAAAATTATTTTGTAATTTGATGTTAAATCTTTTTTTTTTTTTTTTGGGAACTATGATTTATAAAATTTAATATATACAACATCAATGGTACTTGACACATCCTTTGACCTAATTTGATATTACTTTCTAATATTTATTTGCATGACACAAGATTTAAGTGAAGACATCTATTTTGTAATTTTTTCCCATTTTACCATGCTTTCACCATGAGATAAAAATTATTTTTGATCAATGTTTTAGATGAAATATCATATTCATTTCCATTTGAGTTTATACTTGGCATATGACCTATTGTTTGGTGGACTAAATATTTTGTAAAAATACAAACATAGGCTAAATTTCATACATAGTGTTAGTTGAAGGTTGTATGAAAGTTTAGGCTTCCATATGTTTTAGGAGCAAACTTGTTATAAACATTTCAATTAAAGCATAGAATTCTCAAGTTAAAAATGCCAACATTGTCGGAACTGAAATTGTTTTGAAATTGAAAGTTAATGAAAAGAGTCTTCAACAAGAATGAAAGAGGAAAAATCAAATAAAAATTATTGAATGCAAATGTGATAGTTTCATGGTCACAAAAAATTTGAAAGAATGATGGAACTTTTCAATTTAAAAAGAGATAAGTGAAATACTTGAAACCCAAAAAAAATCAATGAAAGGGAAAGAAACGACAAAAATGGGGATAAAAATCTCAAAAGGAAAAGTAAGAGATAATTAGTTTTCATTGAAATAATTTGAATTGTGCATGAAGATGCACAAAATATGAACAAAGATCATGAAAACAAATTGCATGTGCAAAAATGAAGATTATTGAATGGGAGCATTTCATTGTGCACTTATGAAGTGTGGGACAATTGATGAAAATTTTTACAAACAAATTAACAAATGTAAATGACTCAACACAAGGAAAAGTCTACAAATACGAATAACAATTAACAAACAAATGCAATTGGGGGAAAACAAAGCAATACATTGTTGGCTATATATTTTTTGCAAGTGCCATTCTTGCAAAAATATAGATCTTTGGGTTCTTATCCTTCACATTAGCTTAAATATCACATACACGATTGGACATAACTTAGTTTCTCAAAGACCTTTCATTTTTTTATGTGTTTTATACATTATCATTTTTAAAATTTGATTTTATCTTTGTAGCCAAATGTGCTTTAATTGCGTTATGGTTCGAGGATTGCCACTTTTGCTACATTACAAAATTGAAAAAAAAATGCATTGCACAATGTGCATGAAATTGATTTTGGTGAACTAAGGTTAAGTACTGACATTGATATTTATTAGTGTTGTGCGAACAACCAAATCCAAATGTTAAAACTCACATTTCTGGATCTAGGTATCAATAACTTGACCCAACCAAATCTAAATGTTAAAACCTTGATGTAAACCTTTACTTGCAAATTGCCGATCATGGTAGAATTGAAATAAAATCTAAATCCTTCTACATGCTTGACTTTGAAAACCTTCTTGGGTTTCAATGTTTTTCCCATCACTTTGAATAAAAAATCATTTTCATGGATGAACATAAAATGCTAAAACTTTAAGCTATAGATAAGAACTTTTATATCATTTTTTGGTTACAAACATATTTTGAATTATGCATGTATGTACTATGTAATATTGTAGTACATTGGCAACTTTTGACATAAATTAAATTATTTTTTAGTCTACTATAAATTTATTTATTTAAACCATTAAAATTTCGAAAAAGTTGTTGAAGGTGTAAAAGTTTGATTTTTGGCTTACGGGGGACATTAGTAAAAAAAAGGTAAAAAATACATGAGTAAAAATATAAGGTGCAATGGTTGTTGAGTAAAAATTGTAAATTAATTAATTAAAAATAGAGTACATTTTATTTAAATAATCAATTGAATTATAATATAGGTATGTGATAATATGAAATAATAGATTATAATTAATATAAGGTTGTTTTAAATATGAATATATTAAAAAATTAAATAATAATAGGATGATAAAAACTAGGTTGAACAATTATCTAATACTCCCTAAAAATGGTCATTTGACACATGTAAATCCCAAAATTCAGACTAAGTGTCCCCCTTGAGATCTTTGGTCATCTTGAAGAGAGGATACTAAGCAGAGGTTCACTTGACCACTAAAACAATAATTCAAGTTGTTTGAAATAATTACATTTTACAATAAATTTATTTTTTAAGTTGAAAATTTCAAAATTAAAAACCCAAGCATAGAACCATGAAACTTAAATTAAATTAATTATTCGACATTTGTTTGTTGAATCCACCAAGCTATTACAATATGTGTTTTAATATCTTTTTGTTGTTGTGTTATAAGTTTTGTGATAATGCGTGATGTGTAGGAAAGTTAAATGGTAGAATCCATGTCAATTTGAATCAAATGAGAATTTTTCAAACCACAACCATACCCCAAACTGCATGCAATTCAACAACCCTATGCCCAAAAACCACCATGAGTTGGGAAAATAAACCGAACCATACCTAAAAGGTTCTAAAATATTTTTAAAAAAAACCTCAAAACCTTACCCGAAAGGGTAACCAAAGTTATAAAATATATAATACCCACAACTGAATGTTCTCTTCAAAATCAACACCCACCCACACAACACTGGTACCCTACTACCATCATACCATGGCCATGGATGTTTTTTGGGGGCAAAAATTCACCATTCTCACCACTTGGTGAAATTTCTCAAAGTGGTGAAAATGTAGTGTTTTTCGAGTTTTTTGGTCACAAAAATTTCAAAAAAAATGGAAGTAAAAAAATTGACACATTCTATCCAAACTTCCAGCAGGTAGCCAAAAATATAGAAGGATGTCAGATTTGTAAAAAACTTTCATGTGTTCTTAGTGCCAAATCTGGCTAAACCATCTTATGAATGATCACCACTTTGGCTAAATCACAAAATTGAAAAAAAAAAAAAAAAAAAACCAAGACCATAGCCCACTCCACCTTTTTTAAAAAAAAATTAACAGATATCATTTCTTTTTATACACACAATAAAAGGAAACAATTTTACCACAAAAAAAGAGTTGTAAATTCAC
>Ga0116231_10001168_pt1 | contig 52605 bp, 48 predicted proteins | sample S1TSphgellanicum_2_FD_89695 | JGI IMG/M metagenome (GOLD analysis project Ga0116231, IMG submission 89695) | Host-associated microbial communities from peat moss isolated from Minnesota, USA - S1T2_Fd - Sphagnum magellanicum MG | ecosystem: Host-associated > Plants > Peat moss > Unclassified...
AGCCCAAAATTTGGTGTACAACTCATTATAAAACAATTGACACCTAGTCCAATGTCATAATGGATATGTTTAAAATATATATGCAACATCCATTTTACAAGCATTTATAGTATGTCAACAATTCGGTATGCAAAGGTACATGAACAAAATGGATGTTGAAAAGATGGAACATTACTTAACATTTTACAAATTTGGTTTTATATGTTGTTAATTTGCACTATATTGTGAACCAATCATGTGTGTGACATGTGTTATTGAAGTTACAATGAAGGTTTTGCAAATTATGTGTTCAATTTTTCTTGAAAATTAGTTTAACCATGTTTGTTTTTCTTGATTCCATTGTTAGTTTTGCAAATTGATGTTGCAGCAATTTTGGAATAAAGGGATAGAAGGCCATTGGTGACACGTGAAATGGGTGTATTATGACTTCAAGTTTTTACACATTTGTAATATTGTCTTTCATTATGCAAACAATGTTGATTTCATGAGTAGTGTTGCTTGTGTTATTATTGGAACATTATTGGTGATCCTCCACAAGAGGATTTGAGCCAACTTGTCTACATGTGAAAGAGAAAAAGAAAAATTTATTGAAACCTTCCAATGTGTCAAAGTGTTGCAAGAATTTATAGGCTATAAAAATGGCGATTTCAGCCCTATTTTCCTCCAAAAGTGTGAATTTAACAGATTTTTCTTAATAAAATCCTTTGTGCAAATCAAGCCCCCTTTTTGGTCATCAATTGGAAAAGTTTTGCCAATACGAAAAATGTTGATAAGACATGATATCTTTAGTGACATTGTTGAATTTTTTTTAATTCAAAGTATGAGATTTATTATGAATAATTTGGCATCCTTAAGGAATTTTCAATTTTTTTTGTTATCAATCTAACCTTCTTCTTCTAGAATCCAAATTACAAGATACTCCACATAACTTACAAATTATGCAAGTGAAAACATCAAGGCTCTAGGGACAACATGGAGTTGCATTAGTATAGTGTAGTTTATATTGAAATGTCATTACTCAACCTTCAAATAAATGCATTTGTATTCATTTCCAAATTACAAAACAAAAAAATGTTAAATACTATATTATAATGAATATATGCCAATCATGCCATTATCTTAAAACCCTAACCATAATAAATTCTAAAGAAGATTAAGGTTGACATTATTTTTTTGTTGGTACCTAAATGTGACATTTGATCCATACAAAGAAATTCATTACTATGAGGAAAAGACCATTAAGAAATACATAAATCACTCTAAGGTCTTCATTGTACCTGCAAACACCTCCTTGTAAGACAAGATGTTCTCGTCAATTTAAGGTACCTTATAACATTTGCATGTGAACCTTATGGAATTCATAAATGATTCTTACGTGCAATCTCAAAATCTTCTAATTTTTGCAACTCTATATCTAGTAATAATCTTATCCTATCATAATTATCTCCATGTAAGCATTAAGGAATTCATATTTCAAAACATGGAGTTGTTCCTAAGAATAGGTAGGTAAATGATTAATTAGTAAATCACCAACCTATGGGCTACTAAAACAAAAAACCTTAAATAAAACCTACATTGCACAATTGTTTCAAATTCCCCAAAATTATGGCATCCAAAATCTATAATTTCCTTCAAGGTGAAAGCACATTACAAGGGGGGCACTTTGGGCAATTTCATGACATGTACGTAAAATATAATTCTGCAAAACATGTTACATTTAATTTTGGGTTTCACTTTTGATGTTTTGGTTTGCTATTTTGATTTTCACAAAGTTAATGATATTTAATATTATTTGAAAAAAGGAAATAAATTGTAAAAGCTTAAATTCAAATAATACTAAATATATTTATGGTATATATACTATAATAGAATTTTTTTTGTTTTTGGACTACATTAGGTTTGGGTTTGAATTAATCAACCAAAAACTATCTTAAATTAAATTTTTTTAAATTACCCACCTCACATATCTTGTCATCTTCCATTTGAAAGTGATAGTTTGTCAAAATGTTAATTTACCACATACTTATGGTCATAACCCCCATAAACACCCATTTGTGATATGATAATTATCAAACTCTTCACATGGTTCACAAACTTAATCCAGTCATGTGGAATCACAATGTTTAATAAATACTACAAATTTCATAAAAACTAAAATCATTTCAATCATTTTTTGAATATATTTGCATTTTTTTAGTATAAAGTGACATACATTTTTTTGCCACAGATATACTTTGGAACTTCACAACACAAGTTGGAAAACAAAAATTTCTTTGCGATTGAATTCTTTATGTTAAAATCTACTATATTATGCAAAAAATTTGGAAAAATGTGTTCAAATATTACCATGGTTGAAGTTCAAACATGGACATCCATGGAAAACAATATAATGTGACAACATTTTTGGCCCCCTTGAGTAATGTGCTTTCACCCTTCACTTTCAATGTTTTGGGTGGTTAAAATCTAGTAAAATTGGCATTATAATGACCACCAAACCTAAAAGGTACTACAATATGTGATTTTTTTGGTATTCATTTTCTATGTAAATAATTTGGATTAAAAAATCCTTAAAAGACTCTGTGTGTGTGTGTGTGTGTGTGTGTGTGTGTGTGTTTGTGTGTGTGAATATATACATATAAGTTCACATATGATCATGACTAAGATTCAAAATGAAAGATGATAAATGCACTACTACAAAATGTGGGTGCAATTCATTAGTCCTTATTCATTAGACTAGTGAATTCACTGCTTTTTCATTGGTCCCCGTTCATTACAACAAGTGAATTCATTCAAAATCCAGTGAAATCATTTAACGTATAGGGACACCTTTTGTTGTAGTGATGGAATTAGCATGTTGTGAATTTTGACATACTTTAGTTTGTATTGTTATAAACTTCTTGAAAATCAATCATGATTGAATACTTCAACATGAAGAATGGGAAAATGCACAACATAACTCAAACCCTTAATAGATTCATTCCTCCGAAACCAAAAATAATCATGTATATCACCAACATGCCTATAAAATATAATTAAATTTGGTAACATTAACAAATATCCGAGCATGCAAGGATTAGTATTATAATATAAAAAATATTGTCATAACTAAGTCACAAGCACTTTAAAACATTTGTCATGCTTACCACCATGTTGAAGATGATGACACTAGTGAAATTGTTATTTTAAAGTTTTTTTTAATGCTAACAATGGGTATCTCATGATCAAAGATATATCAAGAGTACTTCCACTAGCAAGTCTTCAAATAATGCAAAAGAAAATTGGGTATGAGCACAAAGTTTGATCACAATATCTCTACACACAACATTTTTGGGCACATGTGAAAGTGAATATTTTAAAACAAATATTCAGGTGTGGTAGCTATGGTTGCAATGTTTCACATGCTTTTGTTGCAAAATGTAAACATTTGTAGCAATAATGATGACCTTTCAACAAATGCTCTATAACTTCTATTGGGTTTGAAATTTGGAGTAGACTTGTGTTTTTATTAACACATAAATATTGAGTGTCCTTGAATGTGTGTAAAACAATTGAGAAGTCCCACACATCGGGTTCGTAATTTGGTATTTGTGGTGGTTTTCCCACCTACAAATCCCTCCCAAAGCTACTTCAAAACTTACATATAAAATGTTAATATGTCAAATCTTGACAAAAAAAAGCTTTGGTACTATACTCTATTTAATGTTTTCAAGGAAGATTTATATTAGTTTGCTAGCTCACATTATTATACATAATATTGCTATAAATTATTTGGAAAATAAATAATAACACCTCAAATTTATGACAGTCTAGTCAAATGACCAATTCATGTTTTGAAGTATTAAAAGTTCATTATCAAAAATGAGTATATTTATTCTAAAATTTGAAGTACCCATATATATTCATAATGAAATTGTTAATCTAAAAGCTATTATCAATTGAAAGATTTAAGGCTAAATTATTTCTCATACACATTGATATGACATTTTTTAACAAAAATTATTGTGCAACACCAAAAATGATCCACCATACCTTGCAACCAACTTGTTTTATTTAATTTTTAATACTTTTATTTTACCATACATGTGAACAATATATCTCGTTCTTTAATCTTGTGGACATTTATGTTCACTTTTTATACTTTAAACTTTTTGTGTTGATACCCATGACATGAATTATTGCCATTTAAAAGATTTCATTTGCCACTTTTTTTCAATTGTGGTTAGACTTTAGAACCATATCATGTTGGACTAATATATGGGCATGCATCCTATACCAACAAGATACTAAGGACCCTAGACTTGACAAAATAGTAACCTTATTGCAATAATGTCCTAATAAGGACATGAAAATAAAACATGAAATATATACCTACAGGTGTAATCACACTAATAGGAACCAAAGCAAGTGTAATACATGTTTAGTTTTTCATGTTTAGAAGTGGTAATTTAATTTGGTGTTGAAAGTATAATATTTTTTTATGACATAATGATATAAAGAAAATTTCAAAGTTTTTTGAAGAATTTTTTAAAGATTTTTTAAAGAATATTTTTAAAAATATTCTCTCAAAAGCAATCCCAAAAGTAAATGGGTGTGGCTCATGTTATCCCATTTGCACCCCTACCTTATATTAATTTCAATAGCATGTTTACTTTTATACCTCATTTGGGGTTAAAAAATCGGCCTTTGAAAGATTCCAAGACTAAACCAATATGTTCAAAAGTTGATACTATATCAACATTAATGAAATCATAGTTTTGGAAACTGATTATAATTTTCCTTTCTTTATTGTTGGTGCATCACAAAAGGCCATAAAGGCATTAAATGGCCAAAAATAATCTCTTATCCACTAGTATTTACATTTAAAACTAGACCTTTTAAATTTTTTTGGTTTCAAAATATATTTTGTCATGATTACAAATTTTGTTTAAATTTGCAAAAATCAAGTCTTGTTTGAAGTTCACTTTCTTTGAATACAAAAGGGTTAAAAACATGTCATGTGAAAGGTGTCATAAAAAAACATTTAACTTTATCATTTAAAAATTTAGCAACATTATAGACTAATCATTCTTTAAAAATTACTAGAATGTTAGATGGGAATAAGGATTTTGCAACATTATTTTTTTAACATTAAAAATGTTGTCCCAAATTTTCCATCATTTTTAATAAAATGCAATTTAGTTTGCCAATTTTGGAATCCTCATAGACTCTTGAACTCCAACCTCGGAGGTAGTTCACATCTTTCATATCCACAATTGAATACTTTACCCTAAAACCAATTTCCTCATTACAAACTCCTTAAAATAATGAGATGCGTTTTCATGAAAATATGAAGCGTGGAAAACCATCATAATTATCACATGTTACAATCAAAATAATTTCACTCCTCATATGACAACATAATAATAGATTGTGAAAGAAAAAACAATTTGAAATTGAAAAAACATTATTTGTCTTATCAATTCTGGAAATTGAACCCAAGTTATATTATTTGAAAAATTACATACCCACCATTCACAATGGAATCAATTACCTATCTATTTGAATTAGATAATTTATTTTTCAAACATGAAATTCAAACAAACAATGAAAGAAAGGAAAAAGACAAAACTATAGTTGGGAATCAATCACCACTATTGTACTTAAAATACTATGGTTAGGAAACCCTACTTAATTTCTTTTAATGTGTCATGTATTTTGTAAGCTACATTTTGGATCATTCAAAATTATACCTCCAATTGGGTATGATGTGACAAGTGGAACACATGCAATGAGTCTATTATTGAGGAGTGTTAAAGGTGCTTATACTAACAACGATAGTGCAAAATGATATTTTGGCTTGTCTTCAATGCATTAGTTCAAAAGACATTGGAAATAAGACTAATTATCCTTTAAAGGACAAAGTGGATATTTACATCCATTTCCCAAAAGTTACACAACCATTGTTTATGGAAGATGTCAATTTTATTTTTACTTTTTGGTATCATGTGCCCAATGATGACAATTGCTTTGTGCAAAAACTTTGGCATAAAAACTAAAAGTTTGTTATTTTCAAGATGGATTTTACTCATGAGCTTTGGATAAAAATGGGTTAAAGAGGTATTACATACTCCACTTGTCCATTTAGTTCCATATCTCCCACAAATTATGTCATTTTCTGCTTGTTCAAAGTTATCTATTAAGATTATCCATCACCTCCACAAAGAAAATTGAAAATTAAAACATTTGTCATCAAATTTTTTTTGCAAATGTTAAATGACTTATGTTGGGTTGGTATATAGATCAATCCCTAATATCAATAATGACATCCACAATGGTATCAAATATCACACCAACTTGGTATCAGATAAATGCAAGTTACAATGGCTCACTTTTTGCCACCTTATGGACTTTCTGCAGAGTGTCTTTTATTCAAATGCCACAAACACATTGTAAAATCATCAATTTGACAAAAATATTTATGGATTATGATTACCCACTTGAATAAAAATATTTAATGAAGGGTGAAATTCAATAAACATATATCACATATAGTAATGAACTTTTAAACTGTACATATGGACTATAATTTGGATTCTGCATTAGCATTCAAATGCATTTTTTTGTTATGATTTCATTTCAATATTTTTTATAGGGACTCAATATATGATACATGATGGGGAAAAAAAATGGATTGAAAAAAAATACAACAAAAACTTTAATGAACAATTAACTATGAACTTTTGAATGACCAAATTTGGGCCTTATTTTCAAAAGTCCCAATCTTGGTCATTTTTTTGTTGGATTGATATTTTTTTTCTCTTAACATGTATAATAAAGAGTTTTCTAAATGGGAAGTCTTTCATATGGACTTTATCAATTAATTAATTACCACATAGGGCCCACTAAACATTGGTTTTTAACATTTTTTTCTATTATAGTGTTAATTTTTTCATTTATATGGACTTTTGGGATTGGGATTCTTGCCATTTTTGAGCCACCCTAGCTTACATCTACCCTAGCAAATGTACAAATATTGCCCTTATATCATTAAACCACCTTATCAAATTCCAAAAAAAATGTTGAATACAATACAATAGTGGTATTAAAAAAATTAATACCAATATTCATGTTCATGTTTCCCCTAGTATCAATCCTTGATCATTATGTAGTATACATACACAAATATTTGCATAGTTTGTGGAAGATATGGCAACTTTCTCAAAGGGTTTGCAAGTTAATGGTCACATTTTTCTTTTAATGTGCATTTTTTGGTGAGTTGGCATCTTGTTTAATTTTCAATGATGGTGTGTTGTAGCTACTACAACAAAAGTTTAAGTATTCTATAAGTCCTTACACCTTGAACTTTGAATTGTCAAATTGTTTTTTTTTGTGTTATTTGTTCTCTCCATTAATGTCATGTGCTATTCATAATTCAACTAACATATGTAAAAAGCATGTCAAATTATGCAATAATATCTCTAATTGTCATTTTGTGGTTAGTTTCGTTGTTGTGGGCCTTTGTTGCTTTCATTCTCATCATTACAATAATGTGTGTGGAGTGAAACTTCTATCGTTGAGAATGTTTAAAGGTTCAAAATTCATAAGGGTTTAAGGTTTCAAGGTCTTGGATATGTGATATGGATTTCAATACATTCCCAAATTCAATTTCAAAAAAATTGTTGGCCTAAATGGGGAAGTAAAATAACTTACTAACATTGTAATGAACAACTTGGTGCAACAATTGGTAGACATTATGGATGAACCACATGTGACAAAGACAATGAATGTAGAGCTTGTTATAGAACATGAAACCATTTGGAATGTGCAATTTCAAGAACTAGAAATTTTTGGTTCCTCATCATCATAACACACCTTCTTGGGTTTTCTTTGCACTCAATGATCCTATTATCATGGTTAGTATTTAACCTATTCAAAATATGAGGTACATCTTGTGCCACCCATGTTGAACATCCTTTAACAACAACCAAACACAATTAAAAAAGGTTTTGTTTCTTATAATCCTTCACACAATATCACAAGCATGAAAAAACACATTGATAATAAACATTCTTCTACTTTAGTTTGTTACAAATGAGATTGAAGGTGGTTGAAGAATCTAGACATGTTTGACAAAAAATGAATAAGATGAAAACAATTCTTCCCATTATAATCATTGAATTTTTTCCTAGCCCTAACCCTTACAATTGTAATAACTTCAAGAAGGCTTTCCATTCAATGGGAGGGCCCTCCTTCATTTAAAAACAATACTCCCTAACAAAAACTCCTTGTTTATTATGTTGCTTAATGGCCTAGTAGCAAGGCATTACAACTTAAACCGTAAGCTTTCATTTTTGGTTTGCATGGTATAATGCCCTAATACAAAGGCATTACCTTACATTTAATAACTTATGTTAGTAACAATTCATAGAGGATTTAGTTATGTTAATTGCAAAAAGGTGCTTGCCAATGTGTCTTATCGAAAATTTGTGAACATCTCATAGTGTAGCATTGTGATAAAATGAGGTTTCCATTTATCATGTGCCATTAAATTAACACCTACACATGTCATTGTCCACCCATATAAAACAAATAACATAATATATCCTAAAATTGCATCCCATCCAAACTAAAACAAGCTCACCCAAAATAAGGTTCAACATTCCAAGATTTCAAATTGAAACTAAAAATATTTGTAACATTACTAAAATATTGACAAGTTTGCAACATTCTCAGTTTGGAATGTAAAACATGGACAAGTTGGTGATTATCTTGAAGAATTGGCCAAGTGATATGAAGATGAGATGTGTTTTTGTTTCTAAAGGAATGGAGGAATTATTTGCTTCTTAAGACTTCCTTGATGATTATGAGGATGAGCTTGAAGAGGTTCGATGGTTTGGGGATGATTTTCAAAACCCCTGAAAAAGTTTCTAGTGCTTGGGATTCTACCTTAGTTGAAATGTTAAGTTCATGTGTATAATTGTTTTAGGCATTAAGTGCAAGGATTGAAAAAACAAAGACACTAGATATTTTGTGCTTGAGTTGTAGTTTGTAGCTCTATTTGGTTATGTAATTATTTCTACAAATGTAAATTTTTTTTGGACATTAGGTGGAAGGATTAAAACACAAGGGTATTGAAAATTTTATGCAAATTGTGTGCAAGTTGTAGTTATGTTTTGATATGCAATCATTTTTACAAGTGTATAACTATTTTGAACATTACGTGCAAGGATTAAAAACACGAGGGCATTGGAATTTTTTTGAAAATTTTGTGGAAGTTGTAATCCTATTTGGATATGCAATGATTTGTACAAATGTAAGATTGTTTTGGACATTAGGTGCGAGGATTGAGAACACAAGCACACTAGAAGTTTTATGTAAATTGCAACTTAGTTTGGATATCCAATACTTTTAGGTGGCTATGAGTATTGGGATGTGTTTTAGAACCTTTGTCAAAATTTTGAATCCCTCTTGAACAAATACCTACTATGTTTTTATTTGCAATCATTTTTAGAAGAGAAGGAGGATCTATGTCATGGAGCTATGAACATTTCAATTGTTGATCATGTCTTGTGTTTTTGAAAATTTTGAATTACCTTGAACAAGTTTGAGTTTTGTTCAAATTTTGATATGGAGGATTTGCAATCAAATAATGAACACGTGTTAACATTTTAATAGTCGATCATGTGAAAGATGCATAATCAATGGGTGCATTATTGAAACCAAAATTATTATACATAGATGTTAATATCAAAGTCCATAAGATATATGTTGATACCATTACATGTTCATTCCATATCCTTCAATTATATATATCATACCATATATACCATATGTAAAAATGTTTTGGTACCATTATCCATATGATATCAACATCTTGGAGAACCTCATATAGCAGCATCAGGCTTAGTATCACAAAGTGGTGATACCAGCCCAACCCTTGTTATGATGGAGAAAATTTCCTTTGTCAGAAAACTTATTATTTTGACCATTGGCCACTTGAAGTACAGATTGTTTTGCATCTTTCCATCATTCTATACTACTTTTATTTTTGGCCAATAATATTCAAATTCATGAGCTTAAATCAAATTACGAATTCTAAAATGTATTTAAATTCATTTTTAATCATCAAAAAATGATTTTTGATTTTCAACGGTACAGGGTTTCTTTGAAGGATTTTGTGATGTAGCCAAAGTGACAATCATCCAGAAAATAATTTAGCCAAATTTGGCTACATAATAGATATGAAGATAAGAAAAAAAACAGAATCCTTCTATATTCTTAGCTACCTTCTTCAAATTATTATAAAAGTCTAACAATTTGGAATTTTTAAAATTCAAAATCTGGCGAATTTGGGCCATTTTCCACATGAAAAATCCTTTGAATAGGTTAAAATCATATTTTTCAGGTCGAAATTTGGCAAAAATTCGCCAGTAAAAGAAAAACTTGAGCCGTATGGATGTCATCCATACATACCTAAAGAGGTTTTTTAATTGTAACGTTGTGTTTGAACCCACCTGGTAGAAAGGGTTTGAACCCAGGTTGAAAGTAGTTATCAACAGTTTCGAAAATAGAAAATTTAGGCAGCCAATGACAATGCTCAATATGCACTCCAGCGGCTTAGTTTTTTTTTCCCTGTTTCTTGGGTTTTGGGGTTGGGGGGATTTTTTTCTTTCTTTTCTGTTCCCAATGTGGTATCCTTGTGTTCTGATCATGTTCTCCAAAGGTTCCACCCCCGCACCCCCCCCCCCAAATGCGTTCTTTAGGACGTTCCCAATAGCACCTCAATTTTATCCATGAACAAGGGGACCTATTGTCATTCATATTAATTACTTCATTAATTACTCTCATTAGTGCCCACCAAGCATGCAAATGTGGTTTCCAAAACTAAAACTTTGGCGACCATTTTTCACCTAATACCCATTTCCAAGAGCTGGGGTATCTATATGTTTGTTTAATAGAAGGAACAATATACACCATGACCCAATGCCATTTAGAAAAGCCTATCATTAAGGGCATGACTACCATATATAACAAAAAAGAAAAAAAGAGAAGAAAGTTATAATTAATGAAAATAAATTTAGTAAAATTTGTTGAGAAAATAATTTGAAAAATAATTTTGATATTCTCTTTGAGTTTATCCATTTTTTTGAGAAAATGCCCAAAAAACCATTTTATAAAATATTTTAAAATATATAGATCTATTTTCAAAATGGATAAGCTACGCTCATTAAACTGACCCATGTGACTGTAGAAGTACCACGTTCTGGTGGAGACTCATTTGAACTAACAGATCCTCAATTTTGTACAGATTATATATTTAGTGTGTCTAGACGACACACCAAAAATTATGGGGTTTTTGCCATTGTACAGCTGTAGATGCTGGTTCACCCAAGGGCCAAGGCAACTTTGACATCACCCAGTATTTTAACAATTATTAACAAACAATAAACCCTAAACCCTAAAACTATGTACCTAGGTCTAGGAACCTAAAGTTTAAGCCAAAACACTTAAGCCTAATTTTACGAACCTAATATTTAAAGCTTAGGGAACTAAACCTAGGTCTAGGCGCCTAAAGTAGGTTTATGTAATCTAGGCCTACCTTAGGAACTTACATTATATCCTTTCCTAGATTGCACCTAAAGCTAAGCCACTAGACTAGGCATAAATGTAGGCTACCTAAGTAGGTAAGAATACCGTAGGTAAGAATAGGTAGGTAAGTAGAATACTATTTATTTTTTGGTGATAAGTGTTTTTTATTGACTCATCATAAATAATATTTGCACTTTGAGTATATTTTAATGCATTTATTGTGTGTAAATAAAACTTTTTAATCTAATTATATAGTTTACAAATTTCAACTTGTTGACAAAGGATATCAGATAAATTTATGACATTATTTCGCATCATTTTGTCCCATACAAAACTACCCAACTTTGACCATTGTTATTTTTTTCATACTTTGTCCAAATGAAAATAAATAATTTTCATTCTTAAAAATCTTTCCAAAATTCATACATCTTAAAAAAATTTAAAACCAAAATATCAAGTACTTTGACTATGCATTTGAATCTTCACTATTTCAACAACAATGATATCTTGAAGATTTTTTTTTTCATAAAATGATTTATAAATAAAAATATTTGAAATCAACATGGTTTTTTTGATATTTTAAATACGTACACACACACACACACACACAATATTTCCACACTTTTTAAAAATATAACAAATCAATAAAAAAATGTATAAATGTTGTGTTATATTTTTTAAAATAAAAAATGTATATATTTAAAAATATGTAATCTATGAAACATATAATATTATTTACACCATTTATTTATTTTTTACAAACTATTAAAATGATTAAAATTTCATAATTATTAATTTATACACATATAATTTTTTATCAAATTTTATTGTGAATAGTAAATTTTAATCTTATTTTTTCTTTTCTTTTCAGTTCATTAAATCTAATTTTATATAAATTATTAAAAAATCCAAGTTGTATGACCAAATACTTTGATAAATGAATAACTATCAAATTTTATATTCTTTGTTACCCATCATATGGAAACATGAAATATAATACCATTTGGGGGCATGTGGATTTTTTTGAAATTTTTTGGATATCATTAATGAAAATATGTTTCATTATTTAATGTCAAAAATTCAAAGGATATATTCATTTAAATAAACCTTTGAGCAAGAATCCCAATTTGAATGTTTTAATTATATTGTAAGCATCAAAGTTTTATTTAATTTTATGGTTTCAAAAGCTTTTGGCAATTTGTTTTCCATTTTTTGGGAAATTTTTCAAAAATGAAAAAAATTCCCTTAAATTTATTTTTAGCCACTATCTAAAAATTCACATTAAATAATTAATGAGTTTAAGGTAAAAGTTTTACAAATGATAAGGTACTAGTTATTTATTTGTGCATTAATTATGTGTTTGTCATCTATAGGCTTATAATATGTTTATTAGGTATATATGTATGTTTACCTTCTAATTTTATTTTATTTTTAATTCATAAGTTTTTAATGTTTCAAATTGTATATTATTAAATAATTATATGGTTATCATGAAGAAGATTTTTAATCACGTAGTCCTATCCATGAAGATTTTTAGTCATGTAGTCATATCCATTGTTACAAGAATATGACTAAGCACAAAAACATGGCATATATGACTATGACTAAAAAATGGTCACTAGTCATATTTGTCATAATCATAAATGTTAAGTTTTGGCGTAGTGTTATTGTAAGGTATAGGCAAGGTAGGGTAAGATATTTAGGTAATGTAGTTTATATGTAAGGTTAGGTATGTATAGAGTAAATATGTAGAGGTTATGCACATATAAATTAAGCACATATAGCCTAAATATGTATAAATCAAATATGTATAAGCTAGGCTTTGTGTAATTAAATAGGCCTAGCCTACCTTAACATAAGTATAAATCACTATATACCTAGGTAGGTGCATAAAAAATCATATATTAGTATTTAGCCTTGGTATATAGGTGATGATATATTTAGCCTATGCATAAATTACAATATATCTAACCTAGCTATAGGTTACAATAGATATACTTTAAGTACATATTTTATTCTACCCAACGTAAGTATAGATTGATTACCTTAGCCTAGGTATAACTTAATTATATGTAATTAGGACATACCTATGTTAGGTTAGTGAAGCATGACCTAAGTATACTTAATTTAACTTAAGTATACTTCTACTTATATTTACCTAATATTCATTTCTATGTTACTTAGTGGCTATTTCAAACTTAAATATAAACATGTGGCATTTAACTTACATGGTGGCTACCTACCCACTTTGTAAGGTGGTTAACCTTATGCACAATGCCTAGAATGACCACTAGGAAAAACCACCCAAGTACTTTGAAAAGTGGAATGGAAATTTTTTAACCATGTTTGAAGGCATTTCAAGTAGAAAACTCCTAAGCCACCATTGTTTCCCACTACATGACCACTTTGGTGAGTATTTAATGGGATTTGCCCATTCAATATAATCATGAGTGGTTTATGTCATATGGAGACCACCGAAAGCCAAATTGGGTGGTTGGCTATAGTGGCATGTCCACACATTTTCTAGTATTAAAAATTCCATTTGTTATGAAACAATGTTTAGTGGCATGCCATTGTTTATATTTCCATTGTCAAATTGTAGTCATTTGAAAATGTTAACATGATATAATTTTTGAAAATAGGTCTTTTGATGGGTCATTAGTTGGGAATTCGAAAGGGTCATGTCAATTTTTGCCTTCATTTGACACAAAAAGGTTCTCTTTTGATGTGTCGCATTCATTTGCACTTCCATTGGCATTTGATATAAGAATTGTAAACATCACATTCTTTTCATATCGAGGAGTGGAGTTAGCATATAGTCATTTTCATAAGATTTTGCTATTAATGGAAATGTAGACAAAAATTTTAGTCCAATGTGAGTTGATTTTGCATTTTATTATGGACAAATGAATATGAATTCCAATTTTGTTTACATGATGATGCAAAGCACATTTGCCCCAAGATGTGATTGGCAATGGGTGCAAGTGTGTGTCTGTTAGTTCTAATCAAATCCCACCATTCATGTGGGAGCAAGCTGAAACTTGAGGTCATCAACTAGCCATGTGTAAAAGAAAAGCCCTCAACTTTCAACAAAATTAGCAAAGTCCTTTAAAATTTTAGGTCATTGAACTACTAATGTTATTTCATAACACACAATTGAATGTTTCCTTGTCATTTACATTGTCATGGAAACAAACTTCATCCAATCTAAATGGATTGGAAAATGCTTTTGTATAATGTAAGTCAATCATTAACATCCTCCACCAATAGTAAAATTGATGTTTGATCACGTCTACAAGGTTAAATGGTAATGAAACTGGTTGATCTTGGAATGATAAGACATGTTGTTCCAATGTTTTCATGATAAAATCACATTTTTTCAATGCAAGGTTGTTTGCCATTGAATGCCATCAATGCCACTAAAATTGGTTCCATTATGTGCACAAAATTGGCATGTATTTCAAAATCCATCCTTCCTTATGTTGACTCGAACATATTTCACCTTAGTGAAAGACTTGTGTTAATGAGTGTTATGCAATGTGTTAACAAAAGTTGTCCTTTCAAGGTTGATGATAGTTTGTTTGACCACATGGTTCATTTTCAACAACCACTAAATCATTAAGAAATTGGTTGCAAATCATGTCTCAATAAGGTTTCAAAACATTAAGTTGGTTTCATAATAATGGAAGATTGCAAGTGTTGCATGGTGTTACTATATGAATGAAATAATAATTTTCACCTTTTCACAATTCATTTTACCCATGTTTTTTCCCCCCAAAATTCTAATTAACAAGTCTAAACAATGAGTTGCATAACTTTGAAAATAAAAGCTTGAAAAACAATGGATCATAAGGTCAATTGCATTTTACATATTTAAAGCATTGTATATGCAAATTTGTGCAATGTTGTTCATTCTAATGGTTTAAATGTATATAATCAAAGCATTACATACGTAATGAGCATCCTTACATTCCCTTGTCGTGTCAAAGGCACCTAAGAATACATCCCCATTGGGACAAGCAAACATCACATTCAACAATGGACATTTTGTAACATTATCCCAATAATTAAAAATGGTGTTCCATACTTGTGAATGGAATTTTTTGTCCTCTAAGCAATGAGTTTGGACACATTGACTTTGGATTGCTTTAACAAATTTGTGTACAATCCATTGTACAATGGGAGTTTGTAGTAGGTTTGGGACTTTGAGGTTGTTTTCACAACTTTGATGAACGTCAAGTGTTATGCACTGTTGACAAGTAACACAATGTTCACACACCTAAAAAGAGAACTTGAATTTAAAATGCAGACTACATTTTTTATTACTTAACACAAGCAAAGTGGATTGGTTTTTTTTGGAAAAGTTGACCATTTTTTCAACTATTATTTAGATTAATTTTAACTATCACTGGATGCCCAAGATCAATTATCAATTGTTAAAAAACCTACCAAAAAAACAACCCAAATTTGATTGCCAGATCAATGGTACAAATGATCCATCATTGATTGGATGACTTTCAACCATTGCAAACGCAATGGGTTTCAACAGTCAAATTATTAGAACTGAAATTGTAATCAAATTGTTTTGATCATTGAAACTATGAAACTATGACCGAACAATTTTGAATGTCGAAATTGTGTGTGATGATCGAGCAATTTCAATTGTCAAAACAATGACAAATGAATCCATTTTCGGTCACCAAGCATCAAAGGAACAAACTGAGTGAAAAAAAAAAGTTTCCACATCCACCTTGATAAATGAAACCATTGTGTTTGAATGGACGTTGACATGATGACCAACACAAAATAAGCATGTTGCATCATTTCTAACAAACCTGACTGAGGTATGGTAGTCATGGTTGCAATGCTTTAGAGGTTTCTGTTGCAAAATGTAGCAAGTGTCTACAATGAGTGCTCCATAGCTTCTATTGGGTTTGAGATTTGGAGCAAACCTATGCTTTTCTTGACACATAGGTAGTGAGTGTCCTTGAGAGTTTGTGTCAAACAGTTGAGATGTCCCACATATTGGGTCTGAAATCTAGTGTTTGTGGCGGTTTGCCAACACCCGCCCCCCCTCCCCCCCAACAGATCAGTAGCTAGTAATTCCACAATCCCAAAACTCGGGTCCAAACAAGGCTGCCACAGCAACAACAAAAGCAGCAAGAATTGATATCAATTCTTGACTTCTTGAAAAGCTTTGCAGGAACACGCAGGCCATCATGGGTACCATCCAGCAGCAACAGAAAACACTGCCTACATGCAAGTGAAGCTTTGTTCCATTGCAAAGAACAGGCCTCTATGACCTCCATGGAAGGAGAAATACTAGAGCTGAATCCTATCTTCAAACTCAGAGCCAACACCGTCACTGTTGTTGTTAGCATCAATGTCCAAAAGATGGTGTAAAGAAACAAGGGCTGCACTGCAAGTTTCAAGAAGAATGACTGCCCTGCCTGTATTTGTGAAACAGAGCAATCCAAGAATCAGGATCACACTGCATGTCTGATGCACATATCTACATCAGAAAAAGAGCATTTCATTAGGTCTATGCTGGCTGCAAACCTGGAAACATTGGATTATTTGCCTTCCTCCTCACGCTGGACCAAAGGTATACTTTGGGAAAGTTAGCAAACTCCTGCATGAACATATACGTGGAAGCTTCATTGTTGCAAAGAAAAAGAGGGGTGTATCCTTCCTACCACTGCATAGTGCTGCATAGTGCTGCTGTGGAAGCACAGAGCTTGCCCTCTCCATGCACCTTGCAAATGGTATTGCCATAATAGATCACCTGTGGCTGCAACAGGCAGTTTTAAATCACTTTGAGACAGTTTCTGGTTGCATTCAATATACCCAAAGCATACACCACCTATTCTGGAAACAAAACGGCAGAAGAAGCATTCTGTTAAACCCAAGAAAAGAACACTGCAATTGTGTGGAAGAACTCTGCCACCAACCCTACAGAAAGAGTCTGAGCTGAAATGATCACTCCAAAGAGAACTGCCATAAAGGGACCTACATTGGCAGATACAATGAAAGCATTTTCTACCTGGCTATCCAGATCCTCTAACAAATGAACTCATGCAATCCTTCAAGACAAATTACAAAAAAGAGGGGCTTGCGTCTTAAGACTTATGCTCATGTAGTGTGTGGTCTTGCCCAGAGACAGCAAGCAAAGATATAATACTATCAAGTATTGACTGGATTGTCCAGAAGTGTCTCCATGACCAGCCTCACTGTTTGTAAACACCAGCAACTTGAGCCTCAGCCACTAAAAAACAACACAGAAAATGAGTTTACAACATGGTCATACAAGTGAGATGATAGAAGAAACCTTTCCACAAACATGCACAGGTCATTTAGGTTGAAGGTTTATGAATTGGAAAAAAAGAGCTGTGCTGTAACTAGTGAAATCTTCAAAAGGCTGGGAAAACACATGTTATCCTTTTTCAGTGGTGAAAAGAGGTCAAAGGCACACAATCTCAAAGAAAAAATTCTTCAGCCTAAAATATCCAGATTTTGGAGATCAAAGTGCGTCTCTCTTGGAGAGAAACAGTTAAAAAACCCAATACTCAAGGTGCATTAGACCATGGGCATGAAACTTCTATGAGAGTTGAGGTTTACTCTATAGTCCATCAGACCAAAGGACACAGCTCCCTGACATTGTAACCTAAAGTTGTCCACAACTCAAGAACCTCTTACCCTCAGCCTTTTGACTGCAAGAATATCTTCTGAGGCATTGAAAACCTCTGCAATTTATGATTTGAGTCATCCTTCAATAGATTAAGAGATGAATTGATCATAAGGTTGGAGAGATTTTTTACATGTGACAACGTATCCATGAATAGCAAAAATATGAGACTCAACCATGAAATTCAGAGACAGAAGAAACTGAGTAGCAATTTGAGGAACAATGACAATCACACTCATGTTCAGTGACAAGCAACATCAATGTATACAGTAGTGACCAGCTACCAGAAAATCCCCAATGACTTCCATCTGCTCCCAGCAGGAGGTGGAGTTCAGTGCCATACATTAACCAACATACTGAGTTCCTAAGTTTCTGTCACAAGACACGTAGTAAATTGGGAAGACTCAGCCATGCTGCTAGCCAAATCAACAAAACATGAAAGAGTAGAAGACCACGACCAAGGAAACCAAGAAGAACAAGGAAAACAAAAAGAAGGAAAACTGAAAAAGAAAGAAATTACAGAAGAGAAAGAAAAGAGAGAAACAACATGGAAAACTTGAAGAGCATGTACTTTTACAGGGGAAGTGGAGTACACATGACTGATAGCACACAAAAGATGAAGTTGCTTACATTCCATCAAGGTAAACAAACTCATCAGAACTGAAGAAGAGGGAGGAAAATCAGAAATTGTAAGAAGGTTGTTATAGACATGTGAAGATAACCATACATAACTAGAAGAGGAAGAAAAGAGAGAAACAACATGGAAAACTTGAAGAGCATGTACTTTTAAAGGGAACTGGAGTACACAAGACTGATTGCACATGAAAGATGAAGTTGCTTACGTTCCATCAAAGTAAACAAATTCATCAGAACTGAAGAGGAGGGAGGAAAATCAGAGATTGTAAGAAGAAGGTTGTAGACTTGTGAAGATAACCATACATAACTGGAGCAAATATGTTGAGGAATCAAAACAACATGAAGAAGTACAAAACAATATACATCACAAACTTTACATCCAATAATTTGAAAATGGAAATTGTGTGAATTTTTTTCTTCAGAGGTTTGCAGTCTTTGCACGCAACTTTCCATTCAACAATTTGGCAATGGAAAATTGCATGAAATTTGGTCTTCAGACGTTTACAATTTGTGCACACAGATGTCATAAGTTTAAAAACATGTATGAAGCACATATAAGTAGGATGGAAGATTTTTGTGTTTGTCATGTATTCAAGATTGTAGCAAATGCAGCATGCTTGTTCTCACAACACTTATTAGACCATTCAATTGTGCACAAAATGCAATTTCCTAAAACTTTGAAAAAGGTATGCATCAATGATTTATTTGTTGGCACAACAAGATAGACATATAGTGGAGCTGAGGAGATGGATGGATTGAGAGTGTAACAACCTCAAAGCAAAGTTCGACACTAAAGATAAGTGTCAATTTTGTTTAAGGATGATCTTTAGACCCTCACACACAGAAACCACGTCCAAATGAGGCAATATCTTCCAAAAGTTCCCTCAGAAGACGTACAGGGAGATAGAAAATCTGACTGCTTCCAACACATGCAGAAACGTCTAAGGAATTGACAAGTTGCAACAACGAAAGAGAGAAAGACGAAGTGCAATGATCCAAATTAGAAGAACCCGCTACAGCAATGAACACTCACAAAGGATGCAAGCACAACAATAAGAGGAACAGCAAGAGGAACAGGGTTGGTTATTCACCAATGCTGCTTCAAGATGCTTTGTTCCGTGCAGCACCAGTCCTGGAGATGCACTGCTGCTGCTACTTATGCGTTCTTGGTATATCCTCGTTCTTCTTTGTGGATGTCTGCTGTTTTCGTGCGGGACTTCAACCCGGCTGGAGATAAGATGTGGAGAAGAGGGATACCGTAGAGAAGAAGGTAACAAAATATGTAACAGACCGCAGCTTCTGCATGGCGAATCTGGCCGAGCGTGAGAGAAATTTCATGGCATCCAATGCCGCGTCCGCCGGAATTAGGATTGTCACGCTCGTCATCACAGCCCGATTGTACATTTATGGACCTACGGCATGATCATCATCACCCTCGTTGGTCACCGTTGCTCAACTTCCTCGCCTTTTGTGCGTGTCTGTGCACGTGAAGAAGAGGAGAAAAAACAATCGAGCAACCGGTGCTTGGAGACGACTGCACAGCAAACGAATACTCTTCAATCTTGTTGCTCAACAACTCTTACGAGATGGCTGCATATCATCATATCTCTTTTTCTCTGTCAATCTTTCTCCATCTCCTTTGATTTCCAGCATGAAGCTCTCCCTAGTCACGGCCATCTTGCATGAAACCGTGCAGCAGCTCTTCTTCCTGTTGCCAAATGAAGTACAACCTCGTCTTCTTCCTCCACATTCTGCAGAACAAGGTTTGCATCTGCCAGATAGATTGCATCCTTCTTCTGGAGAATCACTGCAAACCTTCTTCATCGGGACAAGGCTGCTTGCTTAGCTACAAAGATCTCAGGAAGACAAACAAGGGAAAAAATAAAATTCATATGCAGCAGATCGATCGATCGATCAGGTGTGCATTCCTCACAGCTTGTTACAGGAGTGCACTTGATCAGAATTAAGAGCTATGTACAAGAAGCCCTTCTCGTCGTCATTCTCTTCACACATTCATGTAGTGCATATCTTTGTATCTCGACTTCTTGTATCCGAAATTCAATCATCTGCTTGAACAACCCCGTCTGTCTAGCTCTGCAAAATCCAAAGAAATTTCCAGTGCAAAATCAATGGTACACTCCAGGCAACTAAATCATGGTAAGCATTCTGTTGAAACTCTCCAAGATCCGAAACTCTTCAAGAATCCTCTATCCAAAACAGCTGAAATTGGGGACAGACAGACAGCAGATGCGAGAGACAGAGAGAGAGAGACAAGAGAAAAGCGCGAGAGCGGAGGGTAGATGGATATGAGTGTCCGAAGAAAGAATCAGGTCTGGCTGCTGCAAGCACGACACGTAATTTGCTTTCCTCCTCGCGAACAGCGACGGTTGAAGAGCGGAAAGAGAGCAGCAGGATAGGTATGAGAAGCTGCCTCAAAATCCAAAGAGGGAAAGAAAGCATCGTGAGGACGTACGCCGCCGTATGGCAGCGTGATCTGTGGATGCTGCTAGCCAAAGGTTCGTGTGTGCAAGTAGGTCTCGAAGTTTGCGGTGTGCTCTCTTCGTTGTCACACAATCAAATCTGTCCTCGTCTCTTCATATCTCTCTCTCTTGTGGCCTCCCGCTAACTGTACGAAAATCGTGTCGTAATCCTCACACGGGAAGCAGACATTCGCATACCACCAGCAGGAGAATCAGTACAAGCAAAGAAAGAGAAATTCTCCCTTACTGTATTGGTGCAAGGATGAGGTTTCGATCTTGCTGCTAGTCTGATCCGCCGTTGTTGTCGATAGCGGAAAGAGAAACCGTCGAGAGAGAGAGAGAGGGCGCGGGTGGAAGGAGAAGACCAAGCGGCGATGAAGTCGGTGTTGGCAGCTCAGTTTTGGAACGAGGAAGTGCAATCGGCGAGGTCGTTGGATGCGGTTATGCACACATTGCCAAAGGAGGCACCAGCGTTGGGAATGGTGCAAGGTACACATCTCTCACGCTCTCAGCAACTCCTGCTGCTGCAACGCATGCTGTGGATACCGTGCACGCCCTCGTACGTCGTCGACTCTGACAATGGCGGCGGCTTGGTTCTCGATCGTGTTCTTGCCAGCACCGGCGGCTCTCACTGGTAATCATCATCATCTCTCTCACCACCACATTTCTTTACCCATCATCATTTCGCAGATTCCTTTTGCTGCAATCTTCAGTTGCATCTTCCTCAGAGATGCAACATCGCAGCTCTTTCAGAATTAGGTTTGGCAATCTCTTCAATCTGCTTCAACCTTTTTCAGTCGTCTACTACTACTACATCTGTGACTGTGATCTCCTCAATGGGTTTCCATTCTCATTGCAGAGCTTGAAAGCTTTGAATCTCAAAGTTTTGTTTTTCAGTCTGATTGATTGCAGAGCTTGAAAGCTCCAAAGCTTGAAGCTTGAATAGTTTGTTTTTCCAGTCTGATTGCAAGGGTTGAAAGCTTTCATCTTGAATGATTACAGGTTGAAAACTTTGAAGCTTGAATGGTTTGTTTTTCAGTCTGATTGAGTGCAGAGCTTGAAATCTTTGAATCTTGTTTGGCATTACTTGTCCCATTGTTGAGTAGTTCTGTCACAACTGTGGTTTTGCATCATGATTGCATGGTTGTCAGCACTTTTTGACATTGAACTGGAGACATGATTATGGAACCACCTTTTCAAAGCATTGTTGTGAAGTTTTTTCTCTGCAATCTCTCATGGATATCTCAGCATTGAACCCACATTCAAGGCTTTGGTAAGCAACAGCTTAGGCAGCTCCAACTGCATAATTCTGACTGACATTGTGTGCATATATGTAGGTGGACCACACTAACAGGCCGTGTGCGGGCACAGCGCTTGTTTGGAAAGGTCGGGCATCAACAAAAGGATACAGTAAATGACAATTCCCAGTCAAGAGCACCAACAGTGAACAGGAAGAAGTGGCTCGATTATGCTGGACGCCTCCTCGATAGCTCCTTATATGCCCTCTGTCTGCGCTCACGAATTCAGCTAGGACCTCACACATCCCTCAGTGCTAGCTCAGAACTAGACTCTCTTTCTTCTTCTACCACTGATCATGAAGAAGCAGACTTTGATGATAGGCTGCCATGGAGAGGTCGAGTTGCTCTCCGCCACAAGGTAAAGCTCCTGAACTTCTTCCTTCTACATGGACTGCTCTACCCAATGGGTTTTCTACTACGTGTTGCTATAATGCCCACCACCTATTCATTATTCTCAATCTGGTGTTTTGAGGTCCCTGTCAGCAGGAATGCAAAGTAGAATCTTTCAACATTTGCAACTGGAGAGACCATTTTTGGTTTTGACTTTAAGTGATTGGCCATTTGTGGTGCATCAGATGCAGCGGCACCACCTGATAATGGAAGCAGCATGGCATCAGTGTTTTGTGGATCGTGAAGCACGCTATTGGGAGGTCCCACAGGCAGTATCAGTAGATGTAGTGTCAGCAAGACCAACAGCAGGGCTGCGTTATAGATTAGGGGTGCACCAAAGTGCAGGGATGCCAGTGGAGAGTGGTGGTGAAGTTAGGGCCAGGAAAGTTCCATTGGGTGCACTCCCAGGAACATGGTTCCAAGCAGCAGCTTCTCTTGAGAAATCACTTAACTTATGGAAGGCTGGGCTGCACCTGAGACACGCCTCTGGGAAGCCTTACAGTGTGCTTGGAACAAGTCCACACGTCTCAATTTCAGGCATTGTTGGTAGGCATCTGCAACCACCTTTGCATTTATTAAAAGAGATTAACTATTAACTATCTGATCAAGTGTGAGTACCTGTTCTTCTTTGCTGGCTGCTTGAAGCAGCATCCTTTCAAGGGATACAAGAGGAATAACCAATCTGGCTCTTATGTTTTGTTCAGGGTCTTGACTACACCTCAGAAATGTTGAGTCCCTGGAGGAGTAGTTAGCAGCATCACAAGTGATGCCAAAATTTCTTAACATGCTGGAATATGGAAGTCTTGGGCCATGGCAGTCCAATGAAGATCTACCAGTGTTCCAAACATAACATTCATACATTTGTAGCTCATTAACAAGATTCACACAGTAATTCTTATCCTGATGCAAGATGTTGGCATTCACAGGTGGGTTAGTGAGTGCAAGCTTGGAACCCAAATTCAAAAACTATGGGTTTAGGTCAACAGTTCGTTACCAGGCTTTAGAAGACTCTGACCAGCAGGAATTGAAGCCTGAGATAAGTCGGCCTGTGTCAGCAGACTTATTTGCCTCATTAGGCTTAAGTGCTCAGCTTGGATTGTTCCAGAGACCTGTATTGGACTTTACAAAGCTGGACGTGCGAGTTGATCTTGGGGCTGCAGCAGCAACCATGTCTTCTAGATCAGCAACTGTACATCAAAGGGATGAGAATGGCTTCCCTTCTTTGGTTGTGTCTTTGCAGCAGCAGGTACCTTCAGTGCAGCCCTAATAAACCCACAAAAGGCATAGTAGAGTGAGCACCAACTGTGGCTTCATTTGAGGCTATGCTTCCCATAGAATGGTGGCCTGCACATCATTCAAATTTGACTTTCTTCACAAAGATTCAAAAAACAGAACAACATGTATTAATCTAAGTTCCTGGGTCAATAAGATTTCAGCTACTCCTGTCAATTAGATATAAAAGGCAGAGGATGATCATTTAGAACAATATCCATCAATGTCTTTAAACTCTTAGTTTTGTTTTGAGATGTCCTGAGTACAGGAAGAACCGTGGAATGACAGTTTGAGGTAATATGTTGGAAGATTGTGCATTTTGTATGTACCAGGTCGTTGGACCAGTTCGTGCTCGGATTGATTCCAGACTTGCCTTGGACCCTTCAGCTCCAAGAGAGTGGCCATATATGCAGGAGTTAGTATATGGGCTTGACTACTGTTTGGAATCACTCGGTGCTGCCAAGTTGTGTGTATGGTACTCTCCCACACGGTGTGAAGGCATGGCTGAGCTTCGCATCCTGGAAAGATAGAGCTGCTCATCTGTCCCTGGCAAGTTCCAGCTGTCTTCTGGTTTCTCTATTTTCTTTGTTAAGAGAGTCAGTATGTGATTAATGCTGAGATCACTTCATTTGGAAATGAGTTCATGATTCCAGAGCTCTCTCTAGTTGTAGACATGTTAGATGTCTGATACATGCTACACCATCAAATGAATATCAAGAAATGTTGCAGCTCAAGGCAGGAAAGCATTGCCCTGAAACTTTGAACGATTCCTGAAGAATGTATAGTACTATACTTACTTCAATGGTTGCATTGCAGAGTCTGTAGCAGTCTTCAACAATGAGACTCTGATTAATTATTCTACACAAGGCAATTTCCTCACATTTTCCAACCAGGGATTTGAGTCTGTTACATTTGATTCTCTCTTTGCAACCATTACAACTTTTTCCACTCAAGTTCTAGAAAGCAGCCCACTTTGCTTTTCTTCTTCATGATGGTTGCTTCCTTTGTTACCCCATACTAGAAGCACTCCAAGCAGTATGTTGATGAACTTGGGCATCATCTGTGCAATGATGCTTGAGTTACAGGCTTCACCAAAGAGTTTCCTGAATTCCTCTGCAAGGTGTTCATAAACTGCAAGAACTGCATTATGCGTGAATTGTACTTGAACATTGGGCAATCTGATAAGAAAGGCATTACCTCATTCATTAGACACCACAAGGGCAGCATGAGTCTGTATTCACTTCTGTATACATGCTTAAATGTCCCTGATAGATTATAAGCCCTTGGAAAGAGGGTAGATACAGTTGAAACTCCAATGATCCTCAAAGCTTTTACTCTCTCTAATATTAAGAAGACATGTTGAACACATGAGTTGCAATGGCTCAAGAACATATCAAAGGAAACCAGACTAATATTACTGGAACTTCTTCAGTTGTCTCTGGGAGCTTTGGCAGGGTTCACCTGTAACATGTGCATATCTAAAGCACAAGTTTCATCTTCCTGCAACATGTCCAGCTACTTAGGGTTGTAGTGTATCTGACACAACTGTACATGCTAAGGAATCATGTGTAGTTGGTTGCCAAATCAAAATCCAGGCAACTTAATCAGGAACTGGGAAGATGGATAAGGCCCTTGGTGGCAAGATTTCCTATAGAGTCTGCAATTACACGTGCACTGGTCTTCATGTAGCCACCTACAAACAAAACAAGAATCAGAAACAGATATTGCTTGAACATCATCTTCCAGCAATGAATCTTGAATAGCACTGCTGGCAAGAAAGAGTACCTGATGTGAGCATAACTATGGGGCAATTTTTCTCACGAGAAAATTTGAATACCATTTCATCTCGTTGCTTCACTCCCTCCGGTGAGACCTGTGTGTGTAAAAGATGAGTGTGAGTGTGCCCCAAAATTGCCCCTCTCAAATTCCAAGAATTTAAATAGGGAAGCAATGAGGACTCACAAGAAGCCTGCCAAGAGGGTCACCATCCAGAATGTCGGTGCCCGCATTGTATATCAGTAAATCAGGCTCAAAATTCTGTGCAGCTTTCTGTGCCCACAAACCCAAACCTTTTCATCTTTTGACTTGGTCCCATGTCAAACTCCAGGTGCAAAAAGCTAGCTACAGTTTGCAGTCCCCCTGAAATGGAATTGCCTTATACACCACATCATTCAGTAACACTTCATTGCAAACTTAATCTACATCCAGCATTCAAGGTTCTTACTATCTTGATTTCTTGAGTCCTCATGTTCAAATTGGTGGATACTTGCTGAGATTTCTTCTTTTAATACTTTGCCACTTGACAGGGATTCACATTTCATGTGCATCTCACCAACAAAATTCTAAAAACAGAGATGAACTGCACATTACCTCCAATGCTTGGCTCAAGAGATCAAGATACTTTTCTGTTGTTGTATAACTCTGGTAAGTATGAAATTGCCACATACACCATAAGAAAACAGCCACAATTTGACTTGTGACAGGGGTCAATCCAATTACAAAACCAAAAAACCATTGAAGTAGACTACAAGTCAAAAAGTTGCAACCTATCTGGCTCTAAAAATCTGAGGAATCTAGAAACAGTGAACTTAAATCTTAGGGTCCCCACTTTAAACATCCATAGAATTGAATTTATGATACAAAGAATCACCTTTATAGCAACTGGCAGATCTATACGGGTCTTTGCTGTGGCATCCTGCAGAAGTCAATGGAACAGGACAAAATTCTGACAGCCTGCCTCAATCACATGATCTCTCACTGAATGTGGAGCTTCTAGCACCATTTCCACCATTTCTCATTCCACTTCCACAGTACTGAGCCTGCTTGCACACTGACTGGGAAAGAAAGGAGTGGACTGAAAACTGAATCTGAATAATTTGTTTTTCATACATATCCAGAAAAGGAGAAAAGAGCCTTGCCCGAGGATAGATGTCTGAGTTGTACATGTCAAGAATGTATATACTCTCTGCCACCCACCATTTTAAAGGACAGTTAGCAATTAATCAGACATCAACATTGCTAAACCAAGAAAAGCAATCCAATAGTGTTACACCTTTCACAACTTTGATATCTTTTACATGGAAGGTTCAGTTGGAAAATGCTGAACATTGATCAAGTTTGCAGGATGCTGTAGCTAAAGATTGATCTGCCTTCATGGCCAACTTGTAATGGAGGGAGGAAACATACTATTGTTCATGAAGTCATGTTCATGGCCATTTCCCTGATGAGCATCGAGGTCTATTATCATCACCCTGACAAACCCCGCCAAAATTATTAGACTGAAGACAGTCACAAGTCAATGAAACCACCTCTCATGGTCCTCATTGAGAATCAAGGTATTACCACATTTCTGGAAGGGATACAACCAAAGCAGAGACTGAACTTTATGGCATTATTTCTTGCTGTCAAACATTTTGCAGACAACCAAGCAAAGTGGTGCTGTCCACTGGTGGTCAGTTTGCTATAGGTGGAAACCAGAATTGAATATGAGAAATACAGGTTTTCAATTTGGTACAGAGCTGCTGGTTGTAGAATGACTGATATCATCATCAAGATGGATTGCAGGTTGCTAGTAATTATGGTCACAATGCCCATACTAATGACATTGTACAGGGCATGATGATTGGAAAAGTTCCACCATTAGGCTTGGCCTGCCTAGACCAGAGAAAAATTGAACTGCATACTGGATTCTGAGATTAATGTGTTAAAGAGTACCAAGATCTCCTAGACCAAATAATGCCTAGAAACTAAAACCTAGTCCTTCCACAGCTTAAGAAACTCAGGCAACTTTTGTGTCAGAAACATTCCCAATACTGGTTATTAGAGCAATAGCCCAAGCACAAACAACGGGGGATTTAGAGCTACATTTAAAACAAGGTTAAATGTCATGCCTTGAGATGCCAAGTCGTGCAAAAGCAAATTGGATTGTCAGAGTGATATCAGCATAGGCACAGAATCCTCCACCCTCATTGGAACAACAGTGGTGAAATCCCCCACCTAAATTGATTGCCCAACCCTTGTCCTTAGCCAGTTTTGCACTTAGCACTGTCCCACCAACCTGTACCAAGAGGCTGCAAGATATCATAAACTCAAAAACATTCCTCATAGAGAATTGTTGTAGAAACCCATAACTGCTTTGAGTATTCTGTCTGCCCAGGGAGCTTGGCAGATCAGCATTTGTTAATGCCTTACTTTTGGATACCAGGTTCAATTTTGTCAACCTTCTCTAGTTACTTCTACTTCAGAAATTGTGTCAAAAGAAAACAAATAAAGAGAAGCTTCCTTCATAATTTCTGGCCCTTGCTTCAACCCTCAAACAGGGGAAGTTTCCCAGTCAAAAATTTGGCAGGTGAGAGAAATTTGGGAATGAACATCAATCTTAACAATTGGAGGGAAATGTAAAGTCAAAATGGAAAGATATATGAACTCCAAGATAAGGGTCTAGCTACAAACTATGCAGGAAAAGTGGAAGCCATAGAACAAACCTGCTTTCGAAAAGGACGGAGTACTTTTTGTTGCAATATGAAGTTGGGCAAGAATGCCAAAGGTGGCACCTGCTTCCACATCACCCATAGAGAATGTAGCCATGAGACCTTACTTGTGAAGGATATGATGTAACCATGTATGCACAAAAGCTTCATTCAGGTACTTGAACAATGGAAGGGGAATAAACATGAGAGTTCAGAAAAGCAAAAAACAGGCACCTCAGTGATGACTGCGACAGTAAAACTGTGTTTCAGGCTTTCCAAATACCCCTCTGTATGCACCTGTCCAACCAGCACCTGTTTGTTATTACATCTACTACAACGCTCAATCTTAATGACCATCTAGCACATGGACAATGAGTCTCACCTGAATGTCCCTTCAACTTTCTCAGATTATCAAATCTTGACCACCAAGGGAATACATATGAAGGAGCTCAAGACCTACTTGGTGTCTGTGGGAGGAATTAACCTGTTTGCCAAGTCAAAACCTGCACTTTTTTGTGTAAAACTTTTTCTTCTACAGGTTCTTCTGTTTCTGTCATTACACATTTATCCCCTATGAAACAGTTCGGCTTTGCAATTTTCAACTGACTGGCCTATTTTTCATTCCCATTGTCTGCCTTAAGAATAATCGGGCTTAGAATCCTCAAATTCTTGAACAGAGACCACAAATCAACATGGCAATATTCTGCAAACCGCATGTTGGAACCTGTGCTTAAAATCAGATAAGGTGGCCCGGGGTATCACAACTGATGTGCATCCTTGCCCTAAAAGTCAGGGCAGCAAAAATCCTTGAAAACTGCGTGTTACCATTACTGCAATAGATGTGCTGCTACACATCCTGCCTGCTACAGAAAACAGAAATGACTCCCTAGGGCCATCAAAGGTGGTAATCCCAACACTTTTTGTTAGCCATAGTTTTCAAATCTAGGCCAATGAGAACCATGGTTGCCATGACAAGACACTGAAATACAGTAATGGTAACAAATTACCACTAGCAGATCATCTTTGGTGGCCTCAACAGGCTCCACAACTCGTTTATGGTCTAAGAGACCATCTTCAACAAGAAAGCATTCGATCCGGCCCCACTTGGATGAGTCAAAAGGATGCCTACACACAGAAATTCCAGACATTTTTGAAACATGTTCAGACAATTTCCAAGACATAGAATCTTGAAAAGATACAGGCAACAAACTTCGATAAAATTGATGTTAGATACATTGAGGGGTTCACAAACACTTACAGTCTTTCCAGGCCCAGGAAGGCAATATTATAGGCCGATGAGTATATGATTGGATCCTTCATGAAAGTGAATCAACATGTGTCAGCTCACATCTCTGATGCAATTTGCAGTATCCTTAATATACACTGAAATGAGCTCGTTACATGAAAGCTCCTTGTGCATTGCTAGCTCCATGTACAACAAAGAATGCTATACCATAGACAATTTCCAAATCCCAAATTGTCTTGTGATGACCACAATCATATTATCATCATAGCAATGAGCACCAGGCCACTTGAGCATTCCCTGAAACTGAGCTACAAAAACTCCTTTCATTATCTTCTGGCACACATTTTGCAAAGAATGGACATAAGACCTCATCATATAATTCTGATGAAAACAACCAAGACTTCTTCATGGTCTAGAGCTGTCTGTCTGTCTGTCTGTCTGTCTGCTTACGTTCCTATTCTCTTCCTTAAAAAAAAACCTTCACAAGTACTGAGAACTTCTCCATACTTGCAATTTAAACCAACCTGAATAGAAACTGAAATTTCGACCATGTTATATAGACAAGTTTCAGATCTGACAACACATTGGTTGCTCTTCCTAGAAAGAAAGATGTGCTATATGTCTCAGGCAAACTACTGTATATTGGAAGAAAAAGAAAACCGACAGACAGACAGACAGAAAGACGAAAAAAATCCTCGACGTGAATTTTGAACTGAAATCGTCAGAATTAAAAAGCATTCTGCTTACATGATTATAAGTGATTTGCACGAGATCGACACGAAAAAACCCGAAGTGTAGAGGCGGCCAAACAAACAAACAAAAGTGGCGGCCATGTCATATGGAAGGGAAGGAAAACAAAACAAAACAAAACAAAAACCTTGTTATTAGATACAGGCGAATATAATGTACTGTTATCAATCCGCCGCTTCCGCTTAACCTCGTCCTCCTCCTGATCGCGCCGGGCCATCGTCTCCTCTCGCTGCCTCCTCTGTCTCTCTCTCTCCAATGAACAAAACCTCTCACTACTGAGGGCGCCATCACGCCATCGCTGCCTCTTATGCTGGGCCTGAGAAACACAATTAGGGCCCAATTAATTAAATTAATTAGGATTAATCAACTAGTTAATTTATCGTCGTCACTCAGATGATGAAATTGGTATCATGGATGAAATGTTACAAATGGTGAGATAGGATGAGCATGAGCTAACCAGATGAAATGCACTCTGATGGATGAGAACAATCGGTGCAATGTGCTTCTCTTTGAGTGTTGTGGTGATTTGCTTCTGTTGCAAACTCCTCTTCCTCTTCCTCTCGACCAGCAGCAGCCATGAGTGTGCTTTTGTTTCCCTGAAGTTCAAATCCAATCACAGATGCATACACGAACATTGCAAGTTACATCCCATCAGACAGAGAGCCGAATTTTCTTGTCACTTAATTGGGGTATTTGTCAAGCAAAATATGCAAAATCATAAGCCAAAGAGTATGTAGTAAGAAGAAGAAGAAGAAAAAAAAAGACGGGCTAGTCTCGTCTCTCCACTTCCAAAACTTGACAAATCTATGCTCCTCTCTCTTCCAATACTTTTTCTCTGGTGGGTACCATCAATCTCTTATCAGGTTTCCTTGAATCTGCAAATTTCTTTTTGCACTCCCCACCATGCCAGAACCCATCTCATCAGTTTTCATTTTATAGCAAATGTTCTACCAGAGAGAAGAAGAAGAACAGTGCATCTCGTGAATTCCTCTTGCCACCACAATCAGTCCGCACCACCACCTCTGGACAACAGAAGTGGGTATAATTCTCATCAATGTAAGTATCGATTGCACTCAACTCTCTGAAAATGTGTGATTCCAGGAATACCCAAATCATCTTCTGAGACAATCTTCACATAGAATGTGTGATCCAACAAAAAGACCAAATCTTCTCAAGGATTCACAAAATTTGTGATCCAAAAATACCAGTCTTGAGACATGTCTAATCATGTGCCAATAAGTTTTTTTTTGTGATGGGCCAATCAAAGTGGCTTCCTTGCAAAAAAACCAAAAAAAAGGGGAAACAATCTTCTCAGGTTTTCTTGGATTCCAACTTCCAAGAAACATTTGGTATAAATAATGATTGTCTGAGCCAGAGAGCGGATAACAACACTAGGGATCTGGAGGTATAGCTCAGTGGTAGAGCAATCGGCTGCAGTCCGATAGGTCACCGGTTCGACCCCGGTTGCCTCCTGTACAGTTAGATTTTTGCATTTCATAAGTATGTGTTGTACCCCTCTTCATTTGCTTCGGGCAGTGCCCTTTTTTCTACTCTTTTTTTTTTTTGGGCCCCCCCAATTTTGTGCTGTAGCTGAAGTGGAAATCATCCATAAGATGAATAAAATAAATATGGCTACAAACAAGAAATGAATGGAAAGATTTTTATTTTTTTTTAATTCTTCTATATTATCTAATGCATTACTAGAACTTGGTACAAAAATCTGGTGATTTTCAATTTATTTTTTCTTGAAATCTGACAACTAGAAAACCTAGAAAAGTATTTTTATGTCACCAATTCCAAAAACAAATCACCACTATGATGAAATTTGCCTTTAAAAACCCTAAAATTAAGCTTTGTTAGAACGAGTAAGTGGCTTGTCACATAATGAATAGTGTTATGCAAGTATATATTTTACCCACATATACTTGTCAAGTTTATATAGGTTTGATATAACCTAGCCTTATTTTATCAAAATTGATATACCATAAATTTAAGCATACCCCTTTTCCACATGTAAGGAATTTTGAAAACCTATTCATACCCATTTTGCATGTGTTTGATTTATGTATATATGGGGGCAAATATATTTTAAAGATTGTGTTTATAGTTCTTAAGGTAAATAGGGTCTATACATATATAAATTATTTATTACCCAAATAAACCTTAAAACCTAACCCTACCTAAAACCAAAAAAACTTTGAAACTTAACTATTCTACTTAACCCCCATTTAGGGTTTGGGGTTTTACTTTTCATTTTACATTTTTCTTTCCAACATCAGCAAAGTTAGTGTTCAATTGTTATCTCAAACTTTTAACAATTGTTTGCATTTACGATTGTTGAACATTTCTCAAGCTTTGAATGACAACATACAACTTTTTAATCATTATTGGTTGTTGATGATGCTTCAAATGGCCATTGTGGAATTGGTTAAATGTTATTATGTTTTTTCAAACCCTCAACAATCATTCATATTTGAGATGGTTGTGGCTTGTTAATTGTTTTTGGTTGATGGTGATGCTTGAAATGATCATTGTGAAGCTAAGCATGTGTTCCACTACTTGCAAGCACCAAAACAAACTTCTTATAAATCATTGTCATTCAAGGGTTTTTGTTATTCAAGTCTTTTATAATTATAATGTAGTTCTCAACTCCAAGCATAAATTGCATGACATTGATGTCCAATTCATGCTTTTTGATTTTGAAGGTAAAGTTTTTGTTTTTGTTTTTGTTTTTTTTATCATTTGTGTTTTATATTGTTGCATGGAAACTATTGAAGTTGTTGGAATCATCTTTTGCAATTCTATTGTGTTTTTTGTTAATGCATGAAACATTTGAAATTTGTTGTGTAGTTCATTGTTGCATTTTGTGTTTGTGGTCTATTTCAATCCACCTTACAATCCAACTTTACCTTGAGATGACCATGTTGCTTAAACCTACACTTTTTGAAAACTTCGACATTACCTCAAGAATAAGGGTCACTTTAGACAAGGGTCCAAGGAGCAAGGTCCAATGAAATCGAGCATTCTTATTGATCAAAAGATTTAAATTGGTCCTAAGAGACAAGGGTCCAAGATCAAGACAAATCAAATTGTGATTTAACTTACATGACATCATTTTGGAGGGAAAACCAATTGGTTTGGACAAAAGAAAATAGTTTAAAAGAGAGCTCATGGTTTGGAGAACCAAAGTGTAAGTTAGGGTCCAAAGTTGTTCATTTTTTCATTTTTTGCTTTTTTTCATTGTTTTCTTTTATCCTTGTTGCTTAAATTGTATGAAAATGGAAGACGCATTCATAGATTGAGGACATTGTTGAGAGCACACTAGCTCCCTCATTTTTTGCTAAGTTCTAAAATTAACATGATTGGTTTTGTGAATCCTTGCAAGGTGTTTGCTAGAATGAAAGCATTTTTAGCCTTTCCAAGTGCACGAAATGGAAGTGAAAACAAAAAATTAAAAAATCATTAAAAAAAAAAAAAACATAAAAATCAAATGTTAACCTATTCCTTTCATATGTCAATCACACATTTTTAATATTGAACCTCAAGCCTTTAGACATAGTCATTGTACTTTTTTAAAAAATGAATTTTTTAATGTGAAGAAAGGTCCAATTCAAGGTTCAATTTGCTTCAAATTGGTTTTTGAGCTTTTGGTCCTTGGACCCTTGTCTAAAATGGCCTTTAATATCCTCCTTTCAAAATGACCAAAGTTTAAACTTTGACACCTTAATTAACTTTTTGAAAATTTTGACAAATTAAAAAATATATGTCAAAATTACCAAGGTATTACAATATGTTAAATTTATCATTTGGATTCAAATGTGTGTACAATTCTCATAGATCCCCCCTTCACAAGCTTCATCCGGTGTAAAGCATGCAACCACTCTATTAATGGATGAATAATTTTAAAATCCCACAAAAGTGGGATGAAAAAGAAAATGAGAAGGTTATGAAAAACCTTAATTCTTAGTGGAGGTGTGAAATTTGAGGTTTAAATCAGCATTTCCTGGAAATTATTCTTTGTAAAGCTTGCCATTATTAGTGTACAATGTATGTGTCAATGCTCTACATATATCCAAAAACCTACTTCATTTTGTACTTTTCCTTACAAGTTTGGCACTTAAAACTAAACTAGGGCTCATCTCCATGATATTGTATTTCTTTTGAAACTTGCTCAATATGTACCATTGATAATGGATTCTAAAATGTTTTAAATATATATTTATTTATCAATTGCCACTCATTTTTGGGGACTTATGTTTTATATTCTAAATATGTTTGGAATCAAGATTAACAATATTACTTTAATCAACAAAACCTTTGAATGTATACAAATCGATGTAGTAACAATTATTCGAAAAAAAATTGTAATTAGGATTAACATAATCATGTTAATCATTGAAACATTTGAAATTTTGCAAATAAAATTTAGAGAAAGTAATCCAAATTTGTTCATAATGAGGATTAACATATTTTCCCTAATAAACATAAACAAAACATTTGAATGCCTGCAAACAAAGGTAATAGATTTTATTCAAAAAATTGTTTGGAATTGGGATTAACATAATTAGCTTAATCAAGAAAATATTTGAAAGTTTGAGAAAAAAAAAGATTAGAAAAATTATTCCAATTTTTTTGTGGAATTGGGATTAACATAATTACCTTAATCAAGAAAACATTTTGAAAGTTTGCACAAAAAAGATTAGAGAAATTATTCCAAAACTTGTTTGCAATTATGAATTAACATAATCGACCTAATCAACAAACACTTTGAAACTCTGCAAACAAAAAATTAAGGAATTATTCCAAACTTGTTTACAATAGAAATTAACACAAGTGTACACCAATCAACAAACAATTTGAATGTTTGAAAACAAAGATTAAAGAACTTATTCCAATTTGTTTTTGCAATCAGGATTAACATAATTAACCTGAATTTTTTAAATCTTTCAAATTTCTGCATTAGATATTAGAGAAATTATTCCAAATTGGTATGCAATCACAATTAGCATAATTACCCTAATCAGCAAATATTTTGAATGATTCAAAACATGGATTAATTGAGAAATTACTAGTTTGGTCTGTGCCATTGGCCCAAGTGTGAACACGACTATATAAACTACTCCAAGTATGAACATGTTTCTAATGATAAAGCCCAATTGTGAGAAAAACTGTTTTAAATTTTAAATTAATTTCTGGTTATGAAAATGACTCAAAACTCAATATCTCCATCACCTCATTCTAGTCTAAAAATTACAAAATCATTTCTAGAAAATCCCACTCGTCAACAGCTTCCAACAATATCAAGAGCTCACCCTGAAATTTCCCTGAAATTTTTTTTTTTCGTTTTTAATTTTGTTGAAATTCTTATTTGACAAAAATTCTTCAATATTCAATAATTGTTGCACCATGTGTCTAAACAGTATGAAACCATGTAGTCTTTTTAAAAATATTATTATTATTATTATTACTATTTTCATTATTTTATTGCTTTCTTCTTTTTATCAATTTTTGTATGTAGTCAAGCTGGCAATCATCCATACGCTGATTTAGGTATATCTGGCTATTAATAAAATATGAAAGTAAATTTTTTAAAATCCTTATATATTTTTGGCTAACTACTTGAACCACGTATAAAAATCTTGCCGCGTTCACATTATCGTTGACGGAGAAGACGAAATAGGGAGAAGCTCATGAGCGAGCGCGTCCACACGCACGCACGCACGCGCGCGCGGACAAGGCGGAAGTGGACGCGATCGCGTTGCAGGAGAAATAAGAGAAGCTCAAGAAACGCTCTGTTTTTTTATCTCTTCTCTTCTCCTCTCCTCTTCTGTGAGTGCAGAATGGGATGGGGCAGTTAATGAGCTTCGGTAGATGCCAGGAGGAGCAGGAGCAAGGAGAACGATACACGGGTGGTGTGCTTGCGGAGAGTAGTAGTAAACGGCAGCGTTTGTTGTTGTTGTCTTCTTCTACGGACGTTCGCCATGAGCAAGAGAAGAAGACTGCGGTGCTTATTCCAGGGCTTCCTGAGGAAGTGGCTTTGATGATCTTGGCACGGGTTCCACGCCGTGTGCATCCGCTTTTGAGATGTGTGTGTAAGAAGTGGAACCAGATGTTGGTTACGAATGAGTTTTTCGATTTGCGGAAGGAGGTAGGATTGACGGAGGAATGGTTGTATGTTTTGGTGAAGGATGATGAAGATAGGTTGGCTTGGCATGCGTTGGATCCTGTTGATGGTAAGTGGCGGAAGTTGCCGGTGATGCCGGATTTGATGATGATGCATCGGGAGTTGGATTCTTCTGCTTCTTCTTCCTCCTCTTCCTCTTCTTCTTCCTCCTCCTCCTCCTCATCGTCGCAGGAGAAATCTTGGGGTTGGTGGATTCCTACGGGTCCTTCTCGTGGCATTCGGATCTCCGGTTTGTTTACGGGATGGTTTAGACGGAAAGGCTTCTTGGACAGGACGCCGTTTTGTGGTTGCTCGGCGGGGGCTGTCGATGGTTGCCTCTATGTTTTGGGTGGATTTTCCAGGGCTTGTGCTATGAGATCCGTGTGGAGGTACGAATCCCGCACTAATTCATGGGCGGAAGCTGCAGCCATGGAGTCTGCAAGGGCATATTGTAAGACGGGCGTGTTAGGCGACAAGCTGTATGCGATTGGAGGAGTTGACAGAGGACGGGGTGGTCTCACTCCTTTGCGATCCGCTGAAGTGTATGATCCCAAATCTGATTCTTGGCAATCTATCCCTAGTATGCCCTTCAGGAGGGCACAGGTTCCGCCATCAGCCTTCCTTGCAGACATGCTGAAGCCTATTGCAACAGGGATGGCGTCATTCAAGGGTCAGTTGTGTGTACCACAAAGCCTCTATTCGTGGCCATTCTTTGTGGATGTGGGTGGGGAAATGTTTGATCCCAAGCTGAATGTATGGGTGGAGATGCCTCAAGGAATGGGTGAGGATTGGCCTGCCCGTCAAGCTGGCACCAAATTGAGTGTTGTTGTGAATGGAGAATTATATGCTCTGGATCCTACAAGCTCTGTTGAAGGCAGCAAGATCAAAGTGTATGATGCTAGTCAGGATTCTTGGAAGGTGGTACTCAAGAAGGTTCCAATTCTGTTGGATGTCACAGATTCTGAATCTCCTTACCTTCTTGCGGGATTCCACAACAAGCTGCATGTGATAACTAAAGACGGCAATGACAATGTGACTGTCCTACGAGCTGACTTAGCAGACCACAACAATAACAACAACTGCAGAAGCAATGATCTTTCTTCCCATGAGAGTGCAGAAGCAGAACATGGGTGGAAATCCATTGCTACTGCAAATTTTGGCCCTGTCGAGTTAGTCACATGTCAGGTTCTTGATTTGTGATGTATAATCAATCACCACAGATGTTGGTGGAGCTCCAGCCACCCAACCATGGATCCCAAAAAACCCTTTTCCTGGTTAGTGGTGTATATTGGGCAGTTGATGAAGAAGGCTTGATCTCAATATGGTGCAGAACATTGTGGCCTTCATTTTACACTCTTGAGTATGTACATACTTTGGATGTTGTGGCAGGGACCAGCCCTGTCTCTGTCTGTCTCCTGCTTCTTTCCTACTATGTTCTAGGTCTTGCCTTGTTGAAATTGGAATGTCTGATTTCACTTGTGCAAAGTACCTTGTCAGTTTGTCAAACTGTGTTGGCCAGATGAGACACACACACAGAGTGTGTTATTGAATGTGTCTGTATATTTAATTGATTCACTGATCCATTGATCCATCCTATATATCATGTCCTGCTCTTTTCCACCTCTTCTGCCTTACTAACCAAAGGAGCAGATCTTTTGTAGGATGGTTGTTGTGCAAGGTAGTACACAGCATAAAACTGTTCTTCTCCTTGCTACTGCAGCTGGATTCCCACTTTGTTTTTGAAACTTTTCTGTTGTTGGTCTTGCTCTGCTCTCAGGCATGACATGCAGTGCCTTGAAAGATTTCAGGAGCAGCTAAGTTCACATCAACATTTCTGGACGTGACCTCCTCCTCCATGCAGTGTGACCTGATGTTGCCGTATCTATTTTCCACTCTTTTGCTTTCTGTGGATGATGATCCCATTTGTGTGTTTAGATCTCTTTTCTTTTATTCTGGTACTAGTTGTAGCAAAATATATGTACTAGTTGTATTTTGTGCCCCATATGTTCCTATCCCTTGCTGATTTCCTGCTCTTGGTAAAGAGGGTCCATGGCTTTGTAGTAGTAGCTCTTAAACCACAGAAAGTCTATCTTGCCTTCTGCCTTTCAACATAGATAATCTGGTCATGAGAGGTAGTATGAATCTCTTGACTGCTAGCCATCATCACGATTGAGTCTTCCCATTGCTTTTGGAAATGCAACAGAACTAGATTTCACAGAATGGTTTGCCCAAAATCTTGGGCAGATTATTTTACACTCACCTCTGCCCACCATTCAGGAGCTCATGAAGTCAGTGGGTAGTCATGGCAGCTCATCACTGTTATTCATGATGAAAGTGATGGTCTGACACTTTGTGGGTGACTCTCATAATTTTATGAATGGAATCATTTTCACATTATCATCCAATTGTTGTTGTGGAGATTTCTTGCCAATTTCATATCTAGGAAGTTTTACAGTTTTAACAGGCATTTGTGAAGATTCCATCAAATTTGAGAGAAGACAGAAAAAGAAAGAAAAGTTTGACATGGTGTATTATTGATTGTGTGACCTTTTGGATCATACTATAAAGTACAATGATCAATATGCTGGCAATCTAGTGGCAAATGTTGATGTATGGCATCTAACACCAGTGATGTGCTTTAAGGATAAGTTGAGGTGTATAAGAGGCACCAACCAGTACCTCCTTTCCAGGTCTCTCTCTATGCCATTAAGCATAGATGGTTGCTTGTAGAGGACAAGTCTCTCTATATGCCTTAGGCTAAGATGACAAGTACAGGGACAAGCTAAAATGACATGAGAAGCTTACTCTCACAATCTTGTTGCGTCTTTTAGCTGGTAGCAGCTTCAATGAGGATACTATATTGACTTGGTTTTATTTGCTATGTCTCTTAGGGTGCTAGTACAACATAATGACGGAGTCTTCTTGTTGCTTTTGAAAGTGCGTCTAGAATTGTGACACAAAACTCGGGATGCAGATTTTCAAACAATTGTTTGATTAAATATTGGGGAGCTTATTATGTAATTATCTTACCAGCCACAGTCAGGAGTCATAGGAGTCAGTGGTTGGGGAATCATGATAGCTGTCAATTTCATTAATGATGAAGGTGATAATGGTCTGTGAGACTTTGTGAGTGACACTCATATGGTTATAGCCTTGCACTCATTCTTATCATGATGGTCACATTCAAGGTGTTTCTGTGAAGCACTTTCCTCTGCAATCATTGTGACTTGAATGATTGTGGAAATAACCTTTTGGGAGTGTTGTTATCAGACTGTCACTCAACTGGTCGTAACTTGTAACTCACTCCTATGAAATCATAAGCTCCCAGCAGTGGGTGTGATAGATAAGCATATCATAATTTGCTCATAAATCTGAGCAAAAAATTATATAAAGATCTTCATATTGAGTTTCTGTTAACTCCTTCTGCAAGCAACAGGAATACTGAGTCATGATGTTGGCTAGCAAAGTAGAGCTCATAATGAATTGTATAGTTATAGATTGTATAGACAGATTGTGGGCTCTACTTTCTCTAATACCTATCAGAATATGTATGAGCAATACATGGCAGAACCTGGTACAAACACTTGTGTCTTTACAAACAGGAGAACTATTGGCTGGGTTGTAGATATCTCTAACCTTTTTGTAAAGTCTTTGTAACATCTGTCTGCCATGTGCTGCTTTATCGTTGATGCACACACCATTGGCTCTGGATGAACTTCATGTCTTCATTGACTAATTACTCTGCACAACCCTTGCACTAGAGACTTGCTGTCCTAAAGACTTCTTTTCCCTAGGGAAGGTCAATAACAAGCATGTATATAAGTGGTGCAAGAATGGCAAAGAATTGATTCAACCATTTTGTCATGGCAAGAGTTCCAACAAAATAAGCACCCTTTTTTCTTAAGAGCTCTGCAACCATGTTGCATCTGGCACCAGCAAACCTGTAATAGTTGGAACATTCAAATTCTATGAGCTTCTTGGTCATTGTCAGCACAAGTTTGCTTTCACTTATGATTTCATATACAAGAACCCAATTGTGAGTATATAAATAGCTGATCTCCCTCAATTTCCATGCAATTCTTGCACTGCGGGGCGCTCACAATGTTTCTGAATTCAATGATATTTTCAATCCCATATCTCAATCAAGGTCCCTTCATCAATATATCACATCTCAATTGACATTCCATTTGGCTTCCTTCCTTGGCCTCAAGTCTCTACTCCATCCACGACAAGAAGAAAAAAGTAGTGATATGTTCTTTTTCTTTAGCAATTTTTCAACCTGAAAAGTTCAATTTTGACGTACACACACAAATTTCTATGAAAGGAAATTGATCCTCTTTTGAAAAGAGAAAGAAAAAGTCACCATTGTTCTCAATTCCAATGACAATCTGTGAAAAGGGCAAAAATGAAAATGAAACTTTTAAAGCACATGAGCAGTGATTTCATTTTTTCTCATGGAAACTTAAACTTTTTGCAAATTTTCTATCTGAAAAAAATCTGATTTATGTCTTAAAGATAAGGAATTTGAAGTGAAAATAAAGTCCCAAATTCTTAAGGTTTATAATTCTTATGTTTTAAAAAAATCACATCTATAATATCTTCCAGCAGATAGCCAATATACTATAGAAGGTATGCTTAAAATTGTTGACTTCCATATCTAAGTTTATACCCAAATTTTGCTAAATCTTCTAATAGATGATCCATGACTTCCATAGCCAAAATCAAACAAGTGCTTTGGATGTTTTTAAATACTTTAGGCTCAATGTTTTCTAGCAAAACCCACTTCATTTGCTTGACAGATAAAAGCAAGTACATCACAAAATTAAGAAATGTTGTTTCGAATGATTCGAAAAAAAGAAAAGAAAAGTTAGTTCCATTTCCTTTAGCAAAGCTCATTTCATTTGATTTGCAAATGAAGAGAGTGCATCACAAAACTAATGAAAAGTCACTCAGATCTTTAGAAAAAAAAGTTAGGTTCATTGGCTTTTTGCCCATGGGGGGAAGAGATTATGCATTGGTGTAGGATCTAGGAATAAAATCTTGGTTCCAAATTGAACCAATATGTGAGTCACATATTTGAGTACTTTGTGTCCATATGATGGATGGGAGGGATGTCTATAGAAGTGTGCACAAGTTCTTTAAAAATAAAGTACTTTGAAGTTTGTATAAAGGGCAAAAGTCATTACCAAAGTTGTATTGTTTTTGATATACTCGGAAAATAAGTTAAAGAACTTTTCAAAAAAAAATTACCCTTAGAATAAGGGTACATTAAAGATATTCATAAGGTGAGCCCACTCTCATCACCTCTTTTTAATCTCATCCCCTAGTTTGTGTTGTCCCTAATAGTGTCTATAAAAGGGACCAAAATGGGGTAAATCCAGGATGGGATCCCCAAACTAGGCATAATAACTTTTTTGGGGGTCAACTATAGGCTGCCCACCTTTGGGGGCTATATGGGCTAGGGTTAGGAGGTTAGGGGGCTATGGGCTAAGGGGGGGGTATTGGGGCCATTAGCAACATGGCTATATAGCTATGGTTATTGGCTATATGGTCATTGGTTATATGGCTATTGGCTATGGCTATTGACAATTGACTAGTGGCTATATGGATATTAGTTATATGGGTATTGGCTATTGGTATATGGCTATGGTTATTGGTTATATGATAAGGTTAGATTTGGCCTTTTTCGAGTTTGGGGTGAGGACAAGCTTTATGTGGGTTTGAATGTTTGGTTTTGAAGTGTTTCAAGTTTATGGCCAGGGTTTTTCAAGTATGATCTGATTTTTAGGGTCTTGAATATTTGAAGTAAAACATGGTTTGTATTTGTGCAAAATATTAGAGTTGAAAATTAAAATTTATAATTAAAATATAAAACACATCCTCAGACTAAAGATAGTGATGAAAAATGTTGTTTACGCTCATGTTTTTGTGTATATAAAATGAGGAAATAAAAAACCAATCCTAAAAAGTTGGGATTAGGGTTAAGGTAAATTGGAACTTGTAGATTTAAATTTTCATGGCAAGTATATAAAGAAGAGATAATTCTTGTAGATTTCCTTTTATTTTCATTTGAGAACTTGAAAAATGTTTTTTTTAAAGCTTTTCAAATGGCTCTTTTTTGAAGCAATGATGATTTTATTTCTATCTTAAGTGATGAGGAAGATCTTAGAGGATATGGATCTCATGATTTTCCAAAGGATGTTGGTAGTAGCATGCAACTCCAACAAAAAATTTCACTTCACATGAGATGTAGAAAGGGATAGCACAATTCATGGACCCAACTATTGGTGTTCATGACATATTGGTTATAATGTGAACCATAATTAGGAGTTTGACAAATTTTATGTTGTAAAAGTTCAATGAGTTGACTTCTCTTGTCGTCCCTACCATAAGAAGTCATGTTTGATTCATAGGTAAGCCTCCATTTCATATGTACTTCCAATTATAGGTTAGGTCTGATTTTCAGGTTTAGGTTTATGGTTAAGGTCTTTAAGTTTTCATTTTAGGTTTTCAAAGTTAAGGTTAAAAGTTTTAAATAGGGTTTAGGGCCTGATTTTTAAAGTTCAAAGTTAGGGTTTAATGTTTCATGTCTGATTTATAAGGTTTATAATTAGGATTTAGTGATTAGGAGTTAAAGTTAGGGTTTTTAGGTTTTTTTTTATAGGTTCCACCTATGACTTAATGTTTAGGCCTGATTTTTGGGATTTTCAAGTTTGATTTTTAAGGTTTCAAGTTAGGGTTGAGGGTTTAAAGGTTAAGGTATAAGTTTGTAGATATGACTTTAGGGATTTTAGACCTGATTACTCAAGTTTGAATTAAGGTTTAATGTTTAGGAATTACAGTTAAAGTTTTGAAGTCTAATTTCAAAGGGGTTAGGATTTTAATTCTGATTTTTAAGTTTCAGGTTTCATTTACATAGTTTCAAGTTAGGGTTTAATGTTTTAAGTCTAATTTAGATGGTTTAGAATTAGGGTTTGGTGTTTAGAGGTTAGGGTTTTTAATGCTACTTTAGAAGGTTTCAAACTAGGGTTTAAATGTTATGGTTAAGGTTTTTTGTTTGATTCTAAGATTTTCAGACCTAATCACTAAGGTTGGAAACTAGGGTTTAATGTTTGAAAGTTAGGGTTAGGACTCTTAGATCTAATTTTGATTGTTCAACTTAGAGTTTAAGTATAGTTTTAGGGTTTTCAGATCTGATTTTAAGGTTTTCAAACTTGATCACTACGATTTAGGGTTAGGGTTTGGTTTTTTGGGCTTTCAGGTCTGATTTTTCAGTTTGAAGTGAATGATTAATGTTTTGATGTTAGGGTTAGGTGTTTTAGGGTAAATTTTTTTAATTTATGATCCAATTTTTTGTTTTCTATCAAAGCAAGGGACATTCCAATTGTTTCAAGCAATCTATCAAAGTTAATGTTGGAGCAACACCTCGTGAATTTCATTCTAGACATGAAGCATAACAATGTAATGATGTAAGACACCTTCATGTGGTCAAATTTTGCTTTGTGTGATAATGCAATGAACAATGCATTTGCAAATGAAATCTAATAGTTAATGCTTGAAGAAAGAGTTGACTTGGGTACATAGTTCTAAGAATTATTGAGTTGTATTGGTTTTGTCAACAATAATTTGGTTGAGATCCAAAAATCATGGAATAACAAGGTGCACACAACCTAATTCAATGGTTGGAAGAAGATTTATGCAATGAACAACACTTTCATTCTTGACCATCGTGCATGTAGTGATAATCATAATGTAGCAACTCCAATGGTTGCAATCAAAAGCACATTTTTCCCTTGAGTTTGAAAATAATGAGTGAAATGTTTTATAAGAAATGTTTTGTCACTTTTGAATGTTTCTTGTAATGCATGTAGTCCTACTAGTTGTTTAATTATAGTTTGAAATAATTTTTAATTGTTCATGATTAAGCACAAAATTTATATTACGTCTTTAAAATCATATTTGAATATTTGAAATAAAATTTGATCCTTCATTTTCATTTTTTTAATATGTAGACATGAAGATAGATTGTGAACATTGTCCAATATCAAATGGTGGATCTAAATATGGATTTTTTAAATGTTATATTTGAAAAAGTTGTGTTTGCTTTTCATTTTAAGTTTCAGTTTGCATATGGTATCAAATATCTTTGTAAACATTCCAAGTTTGATCAAAATCGTTTGAAAGGGCATTTGTTGGAATCTATCTATGAAGGAAGGTAGTTTGTTTTGTTTTGTTTTGTAGATATGAGATCCACCGAACCAGGATGCTTCGGATCGTGTTCTTGGTGTCTTTGGAAAGCTTTCAACGAGGAGGGGTGCATGGGCTTGGTTCCATGACGTTTGGACTTGCAGTGCAAAAGTTCTTGAATATTGAATGATTTCTTCACTGAAAATTAAATTAAATGGTAGCTGAAAATTTCAAAGGAATTGGAATGTGCCTTTGGTGTTGTTGGAAAGATCTCGATGAGCAGAATTTAATGGAATTTATTTGGTGAGATTTGGATTCAGAATGTGGAAGATATTGATTTTTAAGTGATTTCTGCAGCTGAAAATTCAAATAAATTCCAAAAAACCAGATTTCAGAAGGAAAAATCATTTGAAGACATGGTAACACTTGGGCCAACAGCACAGGCCACACTAGTAAACACATTAAAAAAGAGTCCTTCACTATTATCTATAGGATGAAAATCTATGAGTCTAACTAGTTTTTTATTTTCATACATTATAAAACCAAGGTTTGTTTTTTCAAATTGTTTACAAGTTGGGAATGATTTATGATCAAATATATTTTTTTGAAAACATTTTATAAAGGTTGAATCTTCAAATAATGTTGTTGAGAAGTGCAATCCATTGATTGGACAAAAACCTCAATTTCTTGGTTGTCTTATTAGTTCTTGTGATGTACCCTGCTTCAATCAGATGGTTTAGTTCACTTGATTTCCTCGTTCTGGTGCACTTTTGTTGAAAACCATTTTTCAGAATGGGAAGTTCAAGACTGCATTTGTCTTGTGTGTGTTTGCAAGTTATGCACAAAATTCTCCAGACACATAGACTAAGCTCACACATTTCATATAGAATCGAAGACCCTTTTGAACAGAAGTTACCAGGGTAGTGAGAGGCCAGCCAAAATTCTCCACACTTGTTTAGCTCCCCATGGTAATTGGCATACTAGTACCTGCCAGTGCAATCAAGTTGGTCACAAATGTTTGCCATGTATACCCGCAACAAGAAGTCCAGGTGAGCAGCAGATTGAATTCAATCCATTTGCAAATTGCACAAACTTTAACACCCAAGAAGTCTACAGTGACCTTCTTGCAAACACTGAAGACTCTGAACCTGCAACAGCTGAAGGTTCTGTGAGCGTCATACCAGTTTGACACTCTTGCAAAGACTGAAGGTTCTCTTATAGTGTCATATCCACTCAATGCACTGGCAAAGGCTGAAGGTTCTCTTGCAGTGTCATACCCCCTTGATTCTCTTGCAAAGGCTAAAGCTTCTTGCAGTGTCATACCAGTGGAGAATGGGTCTGATCACATGCTGATTTCATCAAATGATAACCAGGAAATGCAGGTGTCTCAGACTGAGGGATTCGGAGAAAGGAATGTGGAGTGATCTGGCCAACAATTAGATGATTTGGAACACCCATTTGCACAACACATGAAGTCTGTAATTGCTATGAATTTGGAATCCTTCAAAAGAAAATGTCCCAGGTTCTCTCACAATGCATGCTGTTCCTGTTTAGACATCTGCTTACAGGCTTCTGGATACACCTTTATGTGCATCACTTTTCTTGCAGTACTAAACACTGGACCATCTTTGTTATGATGATCAAAGATAGTCCAGTCTCTTTGTCTGTTGCAGGTTGATTGTTGTCCAGAACTTCTTGCTGCTGATAATATACTACCACCATGTTTTGAACAATTTCATTTTCTTCTTGAACAGCAGACAAGCAGAGGAGATTGAATCTATCACTCTTGGCACAATATGTTGTAAGCTCTTGGAACTATTTGAGAGCAAAGATCTATGCCCTATGCAAGAGGCTTCACAAATCCTGAAGCTCTGTGTTGATATCCTGTACAAGCAGCTGATAAAGAGACTGAAATTTCATTAACAACCAATGGTGCACTGCACTCTTCGCTTTGCACAAAGCTGTGGTCTGATTTCAAAGCTGACCAAAGTGCAAACTTCAAAACTTCAGAATCTTTACAGAGATCTGCAGGGTTCAAGTCCAGCTTTGTCCCAGATGGTGTGCATGTCAAGCTTGTCTTGGGGACAGCATCTCCACATCTACTACATGCAATACCAAGCTCTTTCAACTCAGGTTTGTTTCAGTCTTAACCTATTCTGACGATATTGTTAACTGACTGAGTGCTGAGAGATTCACATGGTTATACCTTGTCCTGCACCTCACTTAGCAGATCAGGATCAACATAGAGTCTGGTGCCTGCCAGGTTATACATTGCAGGCACATGATTGGGTGTACTTTATGTGTTTTTCAGGAACCCAGTGCCCTTTGAAACAGAGTGCTCATTAGGCTGGAGATACAGAGAGTTTCCCACTTCTCAACTGGCTGGAAGGCAGGAGTTCTGCCAACTACTTGTTGCAATTGTATCTGAGAAGATTTCGGCTGATGCAGACCCATTTGTATGACACTTTTGCACAATGTATAACGTTTCATCCAAACACTCTGCAACATCCACACCATGCCATGTTCTGCAGCCTTACTTTGTGAATTTGGCCCTAACTTGGTGCTCAAAAGCTGAGCTGAAGTCTCAAAATTCAAAAAGGCTTAGGAGAAAGGCAAGGAGAGATCAAGCATACCATAGTGCTTGGCTGAGTTCAGAAACCATAGCAAGGTGACAAATGAGGCCACTTTCTATTCCCACACCACAAAGACATGAAAATTACACAGACTACACAAATGAAAAAGGAGGAGGATATTTGAACAACAAGATGAGTGCAGTTCACAGGGAGATCTGGGCTGTACTGCCCCCCCATCCTCTCTATCATGATCTGGACCTGTTTTCATGCCTCTGCAACATAAAATTGAGGAGGTTCATTCAATGCAAATCAAGCTATGCATCATATACACCTCCTGGAAGCTGGGAAAATGTTGATTTCACTGCTATCAAACTTTGAAATGCTACTGCCATCAGAAATCTCAGAGAAATTTGATGATGTACTCAAATCAAGCTCAGAGCTACATAACAGATGAAGGCAATACCAGCTCCATTTTTGGACTACTGGCATCTCACTTCAAGTCAAGACTGTGATTTTAAGACTATACAAACCCTCTCCACAAATAATGACACAGAACCTCTTCAGTGTCATTCAATGGCCGCTTCACAGACCTACTACTACCTTTGTCCTGAGATAGGACTCAACCAAAAGAACACAGACTGTAAAATGCGAGAGAGAGCTAGAGCAAGTTCTTGGAGAATGTTGGAAGGGAAAAGACAGTTCCGAAGAGGCTCAGGAAGGTATAGTTTCCAAGTGAGATGGACATATATATCTCTTAAGACTTGTCGGGTCTACTACATTGGACGGTAAGAGCAAGAGAAAGGTGGAAAGAAAAAGGAGCAGCAAACGAGAGCGAAGAAAGTGGTGCTGCTGCATCAGCAGCAGGTGTAACAGCCACAAATGGATGTGTTACCTTTAGAGAGGCCGGTGACGCAAATGACGAGCCCTGCGAAAGGTTTCTCAGCAAATTCGTCTGTCGAAAATCGAGATAACGTCTGCAAGGCTGCAGTATGCTCCCTGCTTGGCAAGGGCTCCTGTAAGGACGATGATGCGGACGGGGAAGGCGTAGTGGAATGCATTGCTATATCTCTCTGCTTTCTGAACAAACGATTGAAGCCTTTGCCCACTTCTCCTTTCAGGCAACAAATTGCTAGCTTACAAGGAATTAATTTCATACCACGCCGAAGAAGAAGAAGAAATCCTCGCCGAGAACACGGTCTCGTGACCGTTTAATAATCTCCACCCCCCTTGCTTCTTCTTGATACGATCGTTCCATCTTCCTTACGGAAATACGATGCCGGTCCCTTGTTGTTGTTGCTGCATACTGAGAGCTTGGATCCGCACGACTAGTGACAAAAAAGCCCAGTCCTTTCCTGTGTCTTTGTGCCTTCCTTCCCTCCCCTTTTCCTCCCGAAACAGCGAAAGAAATCACTAACATCTTCTAAACAACAAACAAAAAAATCCATCGGCACTGGCCATCTTCATGAGCTTTTCCTGTGGGCTGACCCAACAAATGGTCTTTTGCATTGAAAAATAGATTCAATCTAATCATAAACCTCCATAACTACATGGGTTCAAATCAATAGCAAGGATAAAACTAGGCTTGACAATCAATTTCCAAATTGCAATCTAGTAATCAAAACCTTTTACACCTTCAACAACCAGGAAGGATGATGCTAACCACGGCAACCCTGTACTTTTGTGTACACCCATTGCCCACATGCACTTGAGCTGCAATTCCTTATATCTTTGTTTTCCTTCAAGTTGTTGCACATTCTTACTCTGCTAATATCAAGTTCCCAGAAAGAAATTAGCGTGCAACTCTATTTGACTTTGAGCTTTCAAGTAAATAATTTTCTACAAACCCTAAACCGTAGTAGTATGTAGTTCATTTGTTCAAACTTTCATTAGATTTTCAACACAATATTGTATGCACATGTCCACATGCAATTGCAGTCCATTTCCTTGCATGTTTTCCTTAAAAGTTGTTGCATTCTTAGCTCATGGTAAATTACCAAGAATGACTACCCTAGAGCTTTCATAAGATTCAGTTCATTGTGATGGATCTACTTTAGAGGGAGAGTCTATGAAACAATGTAGCTTTCATTCGGTCCCACATTTAAAAGAAATGGTCACCATGTGTGCCTGAATTGTGAGTTGGTTTTTCAAGAACTTTGTGGAACATTTCATGATAATTGTTGCTGGTTTCTTGCCATAAAGGGCTGATTCCTTGTTGTAGTTGATTTCTGTAGGACTTTTATAAGCTTTCATAAGATTCATAAGCCATTTTGTTCATTGTAGTAGTCCATTTAGTTAACTTTCTAGCAAAATCCAATTCAACATGGAGAACAAAAAACAAAAGACAGAAAAATGGTTTCAGCAAGAGAAGAGCAATGGCAAACAACCTGAAATGCAAAACACCTGGAAACCCCAAATCCCAGAAAGATTTTCTTTTTAAAAAAAACAAACGAACAATCGAAGGAACAAAAATTTTAAAGATTTGTATCTCTCAAGCATCTGTGTTGCTGTTTGTTGGCAAAAGTTGCAAAAATAGATTTCTTCCAGATCTTTGAATTCATTCAAGAGCTCCTCAAATCTGCCAAAACTTTCAAAGGCAAAAGATTTGCATCTGAGTTCTTGTGCATTGCAATCACCTCCGCTGACAGAAGCTTGAAAAAGAAAGAACCTCAAGCTCTAGACTGAGATGCACGATTGATTATTGAAGATTCATGGTGGAGAAATCCTTCTCATGTGCCTTTGGGACAAAAGGTGAGGATGTAGTTGGCTCCAGTGCAAGTGAAGGTACTTGTTGCATCATCATAAGCATAGCTGTAAGCAGTTGGACATGCTCTCTTGAATGTTGTGGAATAGAGAGTGGGTTTGCAAGTGATTGGTGAACCGAATTCTCCTGTGCAGCAATACTGTGGTTCGTTGTAAGTAGCACACGCACTCTTGCATGCAACCACTTCTCCAGCACTTACAACCTGAATACCAGCACCAATAAACAAACATTCAAACAAAAGAAAACACAGAATTAACTATCAGTTATGAAATAAGCTTTTCTGCATTTCTATGAGATTGCAGATCCAAAATAAAACACTCCCACAGTTAGCACTTGTCTGCGTCCTTTGCAGCTAATAAGTTCTTCAGAGAGACATGGAAACTTTTTGCTTAAAGAGTTTTGTGTCCAGTTGTGCAATCATCCATTGCAGCCACTTAGTTCTTCAGAGTCACTGGACAAATTTCTGCATCAAAGACTTTTTGCCTGGTTTTGCAATCATCCTTTGCAGCTGAGAAGTTCTTCAAGAAAGATACACAAGTCTTTTGCTTCCAGAGTTTGTGTCCCATTGTGCATCATGCTTTGCAGCAGCAAAGTTCTTCAAGAGAGACAAACAAGATTTTTGCAAGCATTTATGTCTGATTGTACATCCATCCGCAAATTTCTTCATATGCACACAAGGTTTTGCATCGCTTGTTTGTGTCCCATTGTGCATCTTTTGCAGCTGCATAGGTAGTTCTTCAAGAAAGACACACTCAAGTTTTTGTATCAAGAGTTTCTGTCCCATAGTGCAAAATTCTTCAATGGAGACAACAATAATTTTTTTTGCATCAAGAGTTTGTTTCCATTCATTGTGCATCATCATCCTTTGCACCTGCATTGTTCTTCGAGACACATCCAACAAGCTATTTTGTATCAAGAACTTCAATGAGTCTCATTTCTGAAACAAATCTAATGTTTAGGGGGGTTCAAGATGCACTGCAACAGACTTACCTGCTGTTCTTTGGGACAAACGGCATTGAGATCGCTGGTGCATCCAGGACTGCCACAGTTTCCTGTTCCTCCAATTGCTGTAACACGCATCGGCAGATTGTATCCATCCACGAGACTCACATCATAGAAGTCCATACCATTTGCACCATCGAGAGTGATCTCGAACAAACTGGCAGGTGGAACTCCGCCTGCACCTTCACATTGCATCTTCCCACCACAATCTCCCGTCACACAACTGCCAAGGCCGCTACTACCGAAGACACAATCAGTGCGGCCCCAGAACCTTCCTCCCCATCCCTTGGGTGCAATCTCTGTACTGGATTCACCACTCCCGAGCTCGAATCCACCGCCATCAGACAAGATGGGAATTCCTCCATTGGGTTGCGTACCTACCCAAACTGTGAAATCGCAGGAGTTGACGAAGGTGAACCTGGTTGCAGAAGCTGTCTCGATCGCTGTAAATCCCAAGGAATTGGAAACACATGGTCGTTAGCGTGGTGAAGCCCAAGTGGATCGTTGATTAGAGATGCCTTGGAATGGTTCCTCTAGTGCCATTTCTGAGTGCATCACAATGTCCCTCTACCCAGAGAAACAGAGCCAACAAACATCAAGCAAGAAATGCAGAAAAACTTACAATAGAAACTCAGGATCATCAATACGAGAACGGCTGTTGTTGTTGGCTTCAACTTCCCGCTTGGCGAGGACGACATCCACGAGAGTTTTTCCATGGCGCGAAAGATTTACGAACACCCGACGACGATGGCGACGTGGTGGAGCACCTCAACACAACAACCACCTACGGCTGTATCTGAACTCTGCACTTCTGATCCGCGACGCCAACAACAAGCAACAACAAAACGACGTCACGGAGATGTCAATGACTATTGCATATGTACAGGAATCAAAGGAGCCAGGAGGACTCGACACGGGCCGGAGCGGTGCGGTGCTGTGCAGCTTGCTCCAGTGGAAACTGGAGATCGACTGATGACTAGGAACAACAGTTTGAGATTCTTCTCAGTGGGGGGGAGGGGGGGGGGGCTACTCTTCGGTCAGAGAGAGAGAGACCCAATGCGTTTGTTTTTCGGTTACCACTGCATCGAGAACCCCAGTCTACTTTGCACAGTCTTCCCCGTTCCG
>Ga0116231_10001169_pt1 | contig 52559 bp, 48 predicted proteins | sample S1TSphgellanicum_2_FD_89695 | JGI IMG/M metagenome (GOLD analysis project Ga0116231, IMG submission 89695) | Host-associated microbial communities from peat moss isolated from Minnesota, USA - S1T2_Fd - Sphagnum magellanicum MG | ecosystem: Host-associated > Plants > Peat moss > Unclassified...
TTCTCCCGGGGGGGGGGGGTGGGGGAGGGGGGGGGGGTTTATGGGGGGGGGGGGGGAATTTAGGAAAGGTTTTGGGGGGGGGGGGGGGGTGGCCGGCCCGGGATCCCGGAGACGGGCCAAATTTAACCAGTAAACACCGGTAAATTATCCACTGGATGCCGGTTATGGGTTATGACTCAGTTGTGGACAAACCGGAGTTAATATCTGGTTTCACTGTAAGTCTCATGTATAGGACGAGGGCGATAGGTAATTCAGAATTTTTTAATGACTGACCAATCAAATTGACCCAAAAAAAAAAGAAGTTTTGAGATGCATCATAATTAATTAATATGAATCACAGTATGTATCCAAGCTCTTGTAAAAAGTAATTCAAAATTGTTGATAAATCAAAGTTTTAAATCAAAATTAAACTCAAGCAATTAAGGTGGGCAACGTGCAACGAATACTGGGCATTCAGAATATTTCCCAATAGCACCGTACTTTGTCTTATATCCTTTGCTCAAAGTGTGGGCTTGTGTTGTATATAAGTGCACACACCGGGCAGGGTAAATGTACATGCCGAGAATTCGGCAAGGTAAGTGCAAAATCATTTACTCTTCACCCTGTTTTTACACCAATAGTATATATGTATTTATGCCCACCTTCCCAACACTAATTCATTCTAGTGTTGGCTGATTATTGAGTTTTGACCCTATTATCGAGCCGGTTATCAAGCTAGTTTTCTAATAACCTACCAGGTGTTACTGATTTTAAAAATAACTAGTTCAATTGATAATCATATGGTATCAAAATTTCAAAAATCTAATATCCTAGCTGGATGGCCCAATTATCATCCAGTCGGTTATCCATATTGAAACACTAATACAAAAAATTAATAAGAAACCAGAAAATAATAATAATTTGGATTTTTTAAAAAAACCTTATAATCAAGTATTAACTGACAAGATAACATGCCAATTATCAACCGGTTATTTGATAATCTACCTTCATACATAATTTTTAAAATTTATTACCCAATTTTTGAATAACCTAATGGGAAACCAATTTTGTAATATTGATATTGATAACTTGTGTGGTCCCAAAAAATTGAAAAAAGAAGAAGAAGCGACTTACCCGGTAACCGATAACCGGCCAACACTGGTACTCCGGCGGGGGCACACCTCCCCCGCGGCGGCAGATCATTTTCTGCAATTCCGTTTTTCATTAAGAAAGTCGTTAGTGATAAAATTCCAGCGCGCATGCATGCTCCCGCTGTGGAGTCACAACCGGACGTGGTTGGAGGGAATACGGCTTACAAATCGTAGCTGCTGCCGTGATATCCAATCGCGATGACAGACAGAGCATCCCACACTACCCATCATTGTAGCGATATATTACGCACCCTCAATCATCAATACCTGTTTCTGCCTCCTGCTCTCATCATTTCCTGTGTCGGCCGCTGCGCTGCACCCCTGCCTGCAAACCTACTTGCCTACGTGCTTTATTATTACAGCTAGCTTCACTTCCAATGGCCGTCCGGCCCGCTCCTTTTGGGGGAGCCGTAATCGCGGCCCTTTTGTACGTGTTACTGTTACGCCGAAAGTAAATGCTCCACGACACGCGGCAGCCGTAAATTGTTGACGACGACGACAACGACTGTGTAATTGTTTACCACGCACACCATCATTGTTCCGACGGTGGTAGGCTGGCCTAGTGGTCGTGGAGGGGAATCATTGCGGTGCTGCTCGTTGTCGGCCATGCTACCCATGATGGGAGGGGTGGTGCCTTAGGTGAACCAGTTACCCACAGTTGTTTACCATGGTAAAAATGACAAAATCCATTTAAAATTATTTCTAGATATTACAAAAATAGCCCATAGCTTAGACTGAATCATGGTTTTAGAGTTCGAATTTTGCGTTTAAATGTAACATTTGTTTTTTTGGCTTAACATGGCCACTAAGAGGCCTGAGTTAAAAAGGTGAAGGTAGCAAGGAACATGGGTGCTTGTTCACCCTGGCCATGATGGGTAGCTTCATGGAGCAGTGGCTTTTTTTTTAATAATTATTTTTTAAAATTTTATTTTAAAGAAATTTAAATTTAAATTTTTTTAGTGTCAATTGTGGCCAAAGTGGTGTTGATCCAGATGAAGATTTAGCCCAATTTTGTTACAAGCTAAATATGAAAGTAAATATTAAAAACACTTATATATTTTTGGCTACTTACTTGAACCCTGTATAGAAATATGGAGATTTTTCATAAATTGTGGTCGAATTCTTCTATTCAAAATCTCAAAAAGAACATGATTTTAGTACTTTTACTTTTTAATATATCTTTTTGCCTATATATAGGCAGCCAAAAAAAGCTTGTCCTGGAGTAACAAATACTAGTGACAAATTGGGGGGTTGTAGTCACCCTTTTTTTGGCCAGATACATATAGCCAAAAAGTTATATTTCAAATTAAAAGTGCTAAAATCAAGTGCTTCTTGACATTTTCAATAGCCATAATTAGAAATTTTGGAAAATTAAATTCCCCAGATTCCCTGTATTTCGCAACTTTTCTTCGATGGAGTTTTGCTTGGGACCTTTTCGGAAGCGCCGACCCATGCACAGCGGCATCTCTGGCGAAAACCCGCTTTTACGCTTTTTTGCATAACTAAAAATAGTAAATTCCCGTGGCCCTCAGCAGCTTGGAATTCACTTTCGGTAAAATTGAGCGTAAATATGAAATTGTTGCAAGATAAGTTAACCTCCACACACTCTCCCCAAATTCGAGTTATTTAATTTAATCTAAGCCAACCTGAGGTGAACTAGCACCTACTCTGGTACCATGGTAAAAACCAGTGTTAGGCCAATATCGATATCCCATTTTTTTTAAAAAAATGTATTGGTTTTGTTTTTCAAAATAGTAAGACCCAGTTGGATCCTTTTTTGTTTTTTGTTTTCTTTATTTAATATATCTGGCAAGGATATTCAAGTTTTAAAACTTTAAGGTCAAATCTCACTCTTTTAAATATCCTGAAAAAAAAAATATCTTGAATATTCAAGACAATTATCACGGATCAGATAACAAAATTCAACAATTTTATTATAAACAATCTGTATACAAGGGAAAGAAATTAAATACCCACAAGCCCATTTTGCTCAAACTAACCCTCATACTCTTGACAGAACAAAGTGCAAAAGAAGAGGACGAGCATAACAATGTACAAGCAATGAGCATAAAGATGTAGCAAGAAAAAAAAGAAAAAGGTGAACACAAGCTTATGCCTGGGCCCCTTTCTACTTCAGGAAAGAGGCTGAGAGTCTAGTGATTAGGATTTGATGTAGCAGCTGCCTCAAACCTTAAACTTTTAAACCTTGTCTGATATTTTGGATCTTGGTAGGCCACTGAGATTTAATAAAATTTCCTTACTTTATGGATACCACCAAAAGAGGGGTTAGGGGATGAAAGGAGGCCCAAAGACGAGGTGAATTTGCGGATATGTCTACTATATGGCCCAATCTCATAACTTTGAGATCAAGTGGACATGATATCATCTCAGATATCACAATTTGTGATATCTGACTTGTTATCTGGGTTCAATATCTGAAATTTTTGGATATCCCCGCCCAACAAAGGTAAAAACCAGTGTTGGGCGGTTCTCACTTTTTTGTTTGAAAATCATCGGTTTTGGTTATCACAACCATTTTAAAGAGCCTTTAAGGTACTCGTTAATTTTTTAAAAAAAGATTTTGATATACTTTAAGGGTTTCAGATTTTTGTAAAAAAAATTCCCATCAGTTTTCAGCCCTGCCAGTTCTCATAAAAATTACTAGCCCCGGTTTTCAGTGCTAGTTCTCACAAGCCGGTTTTCAAAATTTTAAAACTCCAATCATTTTTAATTACTTAATTTAATGTGACTTTTTAATTTAAAATGAAAAATTAAATTAACTACTTGCAAAACATGAAACAAATGCAAAAAATTAAAATTTTTATTTTAAATTTCATCTCATTCGATTTCACCTTCAAATTTTTGTAACTCTTTTTTAAATGATTTATTCATCTCAATAAACTTTATTAAATCACTAGGAGATTTTACAACCAACTCTAGCATCATTAGGCCAATCTTTGCTAACAAGAATTAAAATTTTCAAGTTTTTTTTTATTGTAAATGACATCTTCTAAGGTTGTGAAAATGCCAACTAAAGAAAAAATCTTTTTTATCTCTATTTATGATCCAACAATTTTTAATATTTGTCAAACAAGAAAACCAACAGGGAACATAGACTCATGTTTCTACCACCATTGCAAAAGGCATTTGATCTTTTTAGGATCTGCTTGAAATTTCTTAAAAATCAAGAGCTGTCTATTAACTAATTTTGTCATTAGTTCACTTGTGTTAGAAGTCATTTCAAAAATATCCAAGTTGTTATCTTCATAAGATTTGTGCTTTGTAAATTCAACAACACAATTTATCACATGATGTAAATGATGATAACATTTCAAAAGCATAGGTTGTAAAGACTTCTAATCATATTATTTTACAATATAAATGTTTTGTTCACAACCAACAAATGAAAATACCAAATGAAGGATTTTTAATTGTGGATTTAACATCAAGGAAAACATGTTATGGGCTTTTCTTTCTTCATATTTTCTTTAAAATGAAAGAAAATAATCAAAGACACCACAAACTTTTTTCTTAATGTTAAAAACAAACAAAATCAATTCAAGAATAATTGCAGAATCATTGTCCATAAACTGGTCTAAGTTTTTTATAATTCCAACATCTTTCTTTAATTTGGAATTCATTGTGATGGCACTATTTAGGGCATCACTAAATAATCAATGATCTTTGGACTAATTTAGAACACAAATAATAACTATTAAAAATAAGTAATCAACAATTGTTTAACAAATATGTTAAATGATAATAGGGGGAACTTGGCCAAAAACATGAACAATAGTTTGTGAATTATAACATAATACATTGGCCTTTTGAAATAATAAGGCCTCTTGAAATAAGGTTACATTGCTTACAAACCTACACAATGTTTAGCAAACTGCTAGTATTTTGTTAAAAAAAAATAGATTGCAAATTTGCAAGCCAAATCTTTAACTATAATTTAAACAAAATAACTAAAAAAATACCTTGTTTTGACAGGGGTGTTTAGCTTTCTTGGACAAATTCCAAAATCAATGCAAGCTTTATTCCATTCATGTCTTCTTTTTCCAAATTTCTTTGGCCAAGTTATGCACATTTGTAAATCAGATTGGGCTGATTTAATAAAAATATGTTTCAAGCATTTACAAACTTTTTCTTTTGTTGTCCCATATTGACATGCTTAAAAAACTGCATGACCAAAACAAGTGCCTTGGAAACTATTTTCCATACCAAAAACTTCACAATTAACCATAGATTTTAAAGTTGTTGTCATGACATTCAAATTTGCACCTTCATCTTTAACATATGCAATAATTTTCTTCTTCATTAAATCATATTGATCTAACAATTCAATTAAATTTCTTGCCATAGCCTGGCCTATAGTTTCATTTGCCTCAAACAATCTTCTTGTAATATGTTGAGGTTGCCATTCTTCACTTAGAAAGCTAATCGCCAATGCAAAAAATCATGTGCTCCCTTTAACATCCATAAATCAAAATTAGCTATTACATAATAACATTGTTTCAATTTAGGCAACACGTAGTTTTTTAAATCGTCTTTTCCACCAAATCATCAAAACCTTTTGTGAAAACAGTTTTTTTGATGGAAACACAAGTCCTAGACATAAATGCATTACAAGACATTTCAACCAAGTGCTGTCAACAAATTGAATAAGGAGATGAATTTTGATAACCAAAAAGGCAAGGTTTTGCAAAAATTGCTTTTGTTGCACAACATCTTTCTTAAAAGGATCTTTTGCATAAAAAAACTTTGATATTTTAGAGAGACACATTTGGCCTTTTTTTTGCAAGTTGTCTTTCTAGTACATTTCTTAACGGAGACTTCATGTTTTCAAATCTCTTTACAAATGCAACATGATTTGCATCTACATGTCTTTCCAGAACTATTATGCCATTCTTTTTGGAATATGTTATAATTCCTCTCCTTTCTTATGTTCTTGGATTATAAAGGACAAAATTTACACGATAAATCATACACCTCATGATTTAAGGTTTGCTTCCATCAACAATGTTATTATCATTTACAATGTAAAATGACCAACACAATGCATTCCTATCATGCCCTTTCCATTTTTCTCTTTGCAAATGCAATTTTTATAAATTTTCTTTAGTTTTATCTCTTTCATTCTAAGTGGCATTAGGTTGTTTTTGCAAACTTTTATTTTTTTCCATAATTTTAGTCAAAGATACCTTTTCTATAGAAATTTGATTGGGGAAAATATCACAATGTTCATTTTCTATTATTGTTTCATTAGTCATTGAAGATTCCATTTTACAAGAATCTTCAAATTGATGTGATTATAATGGAAAAGATGAAACAAGAAATTTTGTGAATTATAAAATGGTTTAAGTGTTATAAGGTTTTAAAGATTTAGTTATTGGTCTAAAAACCATCTAAACATTTACAAAGACTCAAAACTTGTTACACCTAAACATTTACAAGCAAGTATAATAAAGCTCAATTATAACTATGGCAAAAAAAAAAAAAATCCAGGGCTGCTTCCAAAAATCCCTACAAAATAACAAATAAATAAATAAATTCATCAGAACCAAGTAAATAATGAAAAATACAAAAAAAGGTAAAATAAAAATCTTTAAACAAATTGAGGAAGGAAAACTAGATTTGTTTTTTCAAAAAAACCAAGTGAAGAACAAAAGAAACTTACTATTAGCTTGGATGCTTCCAAGTTTCCTCCCAAACAATTCTGAATTTCCAACACATTTCAAAAAAAGAAAGGAAAGGGCGAAGTATTGATCCAGGCAAGGGAGTTACAAAACATTGAGCAACAACAAAACAACAAGGGGCAAAAAGATATCTGGGTGAGCAACGGAGTAACAAAGCACAAAGGAGCAATGAAACACCACCCAATAATGATGCACCAAAGAAGAGTAGTGAAACAAAAGGAGCAATGAAGTATGAAGAGCAACAATGAAACACAAGAGCAGCAAAGCAAGAGGAGCAACAACGAAACACGAGAGCAAAGAAGCACAAAGGAGCATAGAGGTGGGGCCAAGTTGACCTCGTTTTGTCGAAAAGTGGGACACTTCTTTGTGAAGCTCTCACTAAAGGAGGCGCTAAAGAAGCTGTTGAGAGGCTGCACTGCCCAGAGCCCATACTAAAAACTAAAACCTAAGTAAACCCTAAACCAAAAACTGGCAACCTTTTTTAATACCTTGGAAGGTTATCACATTCGACCTCCAGGTTCACCTTTAAAATTTTCAAAAAGATGGTTCTCACTTTGGAGAGAACTGCCCAACACTGGTAAAAAAACCACAATTTTTTTGGGTTGCTTCTAAACATTATAGGCTCATAAATATCCCATCCATATACTGAATAAAGGTCTTAAGAGTCTAAATTAATTATTTCCTCGATTAATTATTAGCTTGAGGAGGCCTTACTCAAGAAGGTGAAGGTACCAGTGTAGGTGCTGGTTCAACCTGGGGAGACAGTCCTGGGGGAGTTCTTTGTTTTTTGAACCTGGAACCTGCAGGTGAGGGTATGGTGACAGCACCAGACCTAAATTATGTGTAGGGTAAGGCCAATAAGGCACTAGGACAAGGGCCTGAAGATCCCTTCAATTATGGAAGAGTGTTCCACTGAGAAACAAAAAGTTTTGAGGTAGAATTCCATTTTAGAACCTGCCCGTCCCTAACACTCCTGCCAAGGGTTTTAATGTGTTTAAAGAGCCATAGGCTTTTTATTTTCAAATATTTTCTCATGAGACTGGCAAGAAGAATCCTCCAGGTACAAGGGAAATAATGGTTCCAGCCATTGGCTTTTATTGTGATCCTTGTTTCGCCCAAAATTTATTAAAAAAACTAAGGGTGGGCATTTCATCTTTTGAAATGTCCACCCTCAGTGGACCAAAAGTTACAATGGTGAACATGCCCTCTAACTACAGTCAAAAAATTAGTACATGTAGGGTAAGAGCATCTCCAGCAATGCTCAGTATGTGACCCTGCAAAATTATTTTCACATCCAAGTATAGTTACATACTTTTTTGCAAGCCCACCCATAAAATTTGAAACGGGGGCAGCAAATAGGTTGGGGAGTACTAATAGCAAACCACCTGTACCAATCATTACTCTGAGCCAATCAGAAACACTCAGCAACATTGAGATCATATTTATTAAACTTTTTTCTCCAGGTGCACAGTATTGTTGTGCCTTGTACCAGCCACCGCAAACTCTGCAATTATGCTGAGCCAAAACTATTTTCCTGAGCTAAACCGGCATATTTTGACTTTTCTTCATATAATTTTGCTCTGTGGAATCACATACTGAGCACTGCGGGAGATGCTCTAACAACTCAGGAGCAAGGGAGTTCTGGAAGTAAACACCAGCCCAAGGCAGAGCTTAGGGGTGCTTACTTTTGGAACTCTCGGTCTTTGAGAGCATTACTAAGTCTAAAAATTAACAAATTTTTTTTAAAAAAAAATTCCCATGATACTCGATGGGTGTCCTGTGAGAACCATCTTGGTATCATGGGAAAATAAAACAACGAAATACATTTTTAAAAACAGAATGCCCATGTCTAAAGTTGTTTCATTTTCCAAAATGCCCACACAAGATTTTGCACTCTGTAAGAGGAACTCCAAATAAACTAAGAAAAATCTTGGGTGTTTTGAAGATGTTTTTTATTCAACCGCCATAATGACTTGCTAGCTGGTGTTGCTTAAATAGTCTTTTACTTTGTATTGTCTACTCTTTCATGTTTATAGGTGGGGGTCGGGGATACTTAACACTACGGTAATACGTTTACAGGTTTGGCAGTAATTTTTTTAAAAATGCTGAATATTAAGAAAATGATCTGTTTGAAATGAAATTCAAGAAAATTACAAGGAGGAAAAAGTACCCAAAAAACTGATCTCAAAATGTTAGAGGTTTAGAGTACAGGAATGTACCAAAGAAGCTACCTATATTTATTGCCGAAATTTCATAATTTTTAAAAACTAGTGAAATAGATTTTTAAAAATAAAATAATTATTTGGGACCCAACTGCCAAACCTGAAAAAGGAACTACAGTATCTGTTGTATGTGGCACAACTAGAGGCACAAATAGGGGGTGTGGGTGGGCGAATAACTCCATATATTAGATATGGTAAACACTAATAAAGGCCATAAAGGAGCGGGGTATGGGTGGGGAAGCTCTAATGAGCTTTAAGGGGCCAACAAATTCTGACTTTACTTTTACTCTTAAGTTAATACCTAGTTGACAGTATATGCTAAAACTCTTCAATGCTTGTTAATTTCATTAATGGATGCGCTGAGTACTCCTAGCCCTAAATGTGTTACTATGTAAAGTACTCAGTGCACAAATACCATCATCATACACAAGCATGAGAGATGGTGTCAAGGACCACAACCATATTGGCACTATGCCAAATCCAACCCTAGGGGTGTGGGAAGGAGGGATTAAGGACAAGGCCCCAGTAGGAAAAGTTTTCTTCAATATTTTTGGATGTAGTACTTATTTTTAGAATTAAGTCTGTTAATTTTCCATGAAATTTGATGTACTCCTATATGAATGTCACTTGATACATTGTTGCATAAGTGATCCTTTCGGTGTAAGAGACGAGGTTCAAATATGGTCAAGACCATTTGACCATTTGGACATATCCTTCTTATTTAGTACTCAAGAGGCTTGGTAGCTTGCTTGTGTAAAATGAATTTTATGTTCTTTAAAATTTGGACATTGCTTAAACTCAGGGAAGTTGGAAAATTAACATGTTTGAGAAAGTTGTGCAAATTGGAACCAAGGGAAATGGGATAGTGACCCAACTTGGGAAAGTTGAATGAGAGACAAGTCTATAAAGTTGGACAAATGGATGAACTTGGGGAAGTTGGATTATAATTTCATCTTTTGTCCATCTTCATAAGATTCAATCGTTCCAAACTTCCATATATTCATCCTATGTTCACCAATTTCCTGAGACCAATGTCCCCCAACTTTTTAGCAAATTCAAATTCCTATGTTTTATGTATCTCAATTTCCCTTGGTGCATTCATTGGCCGACTTACTCAAATTCATCCATTGTCTTCTTAAAATTTATCCATTCTTCACTCCCTTGAATTCGTTCAAGGTTCAATTGGTTGAAACTTAATTTTGTGTGTTCAATTGTCCAACTTCCTTAGATTTATCAATCATTCAACTTTCCAAAAATTCAATTTCAAGCATAATTATAATTTGATCATAAAATCAAATACATGTAAATTTTGTTTTTGGAAAAAGAAAACTCTTAAGAATCATTAATGAGCATGCTCAAACTTATGTCCTATTGTGTAGTAGAGACTGAGTGGCATTTAACCTGGTAACATTTAATAACAAGTTTAAATGTTTCATACATTCATTTAATAAAAGTTAAAGATTTTCATGTGTTCTCCCACTTAAAAAGACACATTTAATATGTTAACTTAAGGAATGGTGAGTTGGTGGCATCAACTCCAGTTTGTACTGGGGAAAGCCCCAAAAGTAACAATTTTTTTCTTCCCTCGAGTCTAATTATTATTTGGGCTCTGCATTGTCACACCCTACCAGTGATGATCAACTTTTTTATTTTTGTCTGATGTTTTCATATGGTTTCCAATAATTCATCATTATTTATGTCAATGTCAATTTTAATTTAAATTAATATACAATTCATGGACATGAAAAGACATATCTTAATTTATTTTTTTCATATCCATGTTGGTGGGCAAGGAAAAGAAGTGAGATAGTTAACAATAAAAACATGCAATTATTTTTAAAATTGTCTTTGAAAATGTTCAGGGACAACCATACGATAGGAATTGTCTCCAAAATTGTCTTGGAAAAATCATACGATAATGTCCCAAAACAAATCACCCATGTACTCACCCTCAAAAAAATTGTTCATAGTGATTTGTTGGCCTTGCCTACCAAGGCAAGGATACCGTGATTAGATTCATTATAGAGTATAGTAGCTTAACGGATTTTGGCCCCTAGGTAATAATAGGTCTATTTTTATATGAGGATTTGTTAGCATTAAGTTTTTGTTCCTCTAATCTATATAGTACTTATTATTATTATTATTATTATTAGTGACTTGTTAGCATTAACTTGCCAACTATTTCTCCATCAAATCAATCATGTCTTAGATAGGGTCAGAGTAGGTAGTATATAAGTACATGGTGAATGTCTAGGTATTTCAATTTGCATCAGGTTTTTGCTTTTGCTAAAATTGGGTGATTCTTTGGCTTGGACCTTTCTGACTATCCGGACAAAAAACTGTTTGTTGGCTCTGCCTGCAAAGGCAGAGACTATGCGACAATGCAGTTTTTGCTTGGTCCCACAATTTGAGGAATGTTCACCAGGTGTTCCTGTGTGAACTATGAGTTCACTTTTTGGGAACTTCAGGGAACATTTCCTTCTTTTTTTTTGAGTGTCGTTGGTTTGAACTTTCCATCCTGAACAGAGATAATCAGGATATATATATATATATATATAAAGATTTTTAAAAAGTCCAATATTTTGCCAAAAAACTCAAATTAGAAATTTTTTTCCTATTTTTTTTCGTATATTTTTTTGGTTTCTTGGTAGCCACATTGCTAAAATTCGCCCCAGTAAAAAAGCTGGAGGCAATACTTATATTCCTCTGGTATGAATCCTTCCCTTGCCCTCATCACACCAGTTGACTCACTTGTTGATTTAAAAGAAACTGGAGTGACCCACTTCCTGGGATTGTTATGAAATTGGGGGCTTGTGTTTGTCAGAGAACAAGAAGAAAATTGAAGGAAAAAAACAAAAGAACTCCATGCATGCCTGTTGTCAAAAATTTGGGGCTTGTGTTTATCCAAGAACACACTCTGAAACAAAACAGAGGAAAAAAAAAGGGTCCCATCCTGGGAACTTTTGAATTTCCAGTGTAATGAATGAAACAGAAGAAAAAGGAGGGGGAGAATTAAAGATTGAATGAGAGATCTGAGATGAAAAGAGATGGAGAATTTTTCATTCCAAAAACAAAAGTAAAAAGTACACAAGAAAATATTTCACATCCCTGCTACTAATGAAATTTCACAAGTAGAGAAATGAGATTGAAAAAATATCATTGCAAAAAAAAACACAGTAAAAAAAAGAAATTCCAAATCCCATCCCTGCAACTACTTTTCAATGCAATGGATGAAACAGAAATACTGAGAAAGGGGAGAAATAAGATTGACACAGAGAGTAGGAACTTATTAGTTTGTTTTGTTTTGTTTGTCATTTGAGATCTCCCATACCATAGTCCCCACTGCAATCTTGGTACCGTTGAAAAGCCGTCGACAAGTAAGGGGGTGCACAGAGGTGGTTTTCTAATGTCTCAATGGGACAATGCAAGAGTTATTGAAGATTGAACAATTTTGTCAAAAACAATTCAACAAAGATCAAAATTAAATATTTTAAGTGAATTTAGGCACCTTTTTTTGGTACTGTTGGAAAGCCCTTCATGAATGGGATTTCTTAAGGTGATTTTCTAACTTTTAGATCTACTACGGTGGTGCAGGAAGAGATATTTAATTTTGAATATTTATTTTCATTTTAAATTCATCTAAATTACCAAAAAATGATTTTGGATAGAAATTTTAGTTGAGTACCAAGTTCACACTTGGGCCAACAGCACAGGCCAACACAAGGTAGTTTGGGATGAAAAGAGATTGAGAAATTCATTCCCCCCCTGCCCCTGCCCCCAAGAAAAAAATAGTAAATGAAAAAAAATCCCATCCCTGCAACTTTTCGAGAGATTTTGAGATTGAGGAGAGATGCAGAAGTTCAATTCAAGAAACTTCAGAAATTGAAGCCCAGAAATTTCAGAAGAGAGAAATGAAACACCATTTTGTTATGGGAGAAATTCAGTTCAAGAAATTTCAGAAATTGAATCCCAGAAATTTCAAAAGAGAATCATGAAAACGAGATTGTGTTAGTGTGATGATAAACTGTTTGCTGCTGCATAAGAGAGAGACACAGAGAGGGAGAGGGAGGAGGAAAGAAAGAACGAAAGAAAGAGAGGGGAAGTAGGAAGTTCCAGACACAAACAAAGATAGCAGAAGAAAACCAACAAACAAAAAGAAAACAAGGAGCAGCAAAATATGGACTAGCTTTTCTGAACTTGTTGGAGATTTTTGCAGCTAAATTATTCGCTACTACCATCATCTGTCTTTGCAAAGAGTTCAAGGTCTTCTTTGTTGCTCGTGTTCTACTGCAGCTGTTTTTGGTTCTTTTTTATTTGTTTTGTTTTTTTATTTTGGTGTTTTGTTTTGGCGTAGGAAACGGTTCCGAGCTTGGGATTCTGTCTAGACACGTTCTTGGGACTGCAGTGTTTGGACTGCTTTTCTGGCTTTCCAGTTGCACATTTTGAATAGGATTGCTCAGAGTTTGTGGTTTTTGGAGGTAGTGGAGGAGGGTTGAACTTCAGAGATTGTCTCTTGTGGCGTCGTCTCTTTGATGGTCTTCCTGACCAGATCGCTTTTGTAGAACGGGATTTGGAATTCCGGGGTTAGCATATGCGGGAAGGATTTTGGTTATCGCAGGAGGAGGAGGAGGAAGTAGCAGCACATCGGACGAGGACGCCGTAAGGACGAAGTTTCTTGTTGTTAGAAGCGAGCAAAGATGTTGTTGGCGGAAGAGAGGGAGATGTTCAAACAAGACTGGAGGACGATGAAAGAAATGGCCACGGATGCCGGCACTGCGAGCTTAGGATTGAGCGTCGTCGACTTAGGTGTGCTGTTGCAGACAAGATACGAGAACTCCTCTTCTGCTGCTGCTGCTGCTTCTGCTCCGAGACAATGTCCCGTGCAGCTTGATTTGTTGCCGCTGAGGCCTTGTTCTCACGCCGCATCTTGCACGCCGGCTCCCTCATCCACCAACGATACCTTCTCTTGGCAGCCTCTTCGAAACAGATGCACTACCAACTCCGGCGGCAGCGACGGTACGTATATCATCATCATCGTTTGTTTGTTGGCTCTCTCATCAACCTTTGTCTTGTCGAGGAGATTTGGAAAGCTTGAAAGTGTTTTGGTTGTTTTGTTCCTTGTTCTCGTTCTTTCTTCAGGTTACGATGATGATGGAGAAGTGGAAATATATTCTTCCGGAGGAGGAGAAGGCCATGGAGGAGCTTCTTCTTCCCCTAGAGGCGGCATCATCATCGACATGAACCAATTGCCTTCAACCACCGAATGCGACGAGGCTGTGTTGTCGTCGTCTCCAAGCAGCACAGGCGTCAAACTGCCGGAGAGTAAAAAGAAATTCTACGAGTTCGACTTGGAAGAGCGGGAAAGAGCTTGCGATCTAAGCTCAAGAGGAGGTGGTGGTAGTGATGACGAAGATGGAGGAGGAACAAACGCCACCAGGAAGAAGCTTCGTCTCTCCAAAGAACAATCGGCACTACTAGAGGAAAGCTTCAAAGACCATAGCACGCTCAACCCGGTATGGACTGCACAAACTCTTGTCAGTTGCGGCTACCATTTCCTCTTTTGAATTTTCTTGTCCAGAGAGAGACAGAGTTGTTTTTTCCTCCATTTTGTGGATATCCTCCTACATGCTTGTGTGATTCGATCTGTGCGAGTTTCCTCCGCAGAAGCAGAAGAACGCATTGGCGAAGCAATTGAACTTGCGACCTCGTCAAGTGGAAGTCTGGTTCCAAAACAGGAGAGCAAGGTACACATATGCTTTCTCTCTGTGTTATCTGCAGACTGAAGTAGATTGTGAGCTTCTCAGATGGTGCTTGGTTTTTGTGCTTTGTGTCTGTATCTGTCTGTCTTCAGGACAAGCTAAAGCAGGCTGATGTACGTTGTGAGCTACTCAAAACAGTGCTTGTTTTTTGTGCTGCTTGTGTGTCTGCCTGCAGGACAAAGCTTAAGCAAACTGAAGTAGATTGTGAGCTTCTCAAACGGTGTTGTGAGACTTTGACAGAAGAGAACAAGAGGCTTCAAAAGGAGTTACAAGAGTTGAGAGCAATCAAAGTGGCAGCTCCTCATGTGATTGCACATGATTTCTACATGCCATTGCCAGCAGCCACCTTAACCATGTGCCCTTCCTGTGAGAGAGTAGCCACAGTAGACAACAGATCTGTCACCACCTTTGCCAAGAAACCAGGGTACTCACATTTTGCACCATCCCCAGCAGCTTGCTGAGATGCTCCTGTAAGAGAGAGAGAGTGGCCATAGCAGACAACAGATCTGTAACCACCTTTGCCAAGAAACCAGGATACTCCCTTTTTGCACCGTCTCCAGTAGCTTGCTGAGATGCTCTCCATACTTATTCACTCAACACCTATACTGCTCAAAGGTACAATACTGCTCAAAGGTGGAAATGCTGGCTACAGTCTCCAGGAAGGCCAAGCAAACTTGTAACACTAAAAGATCAAAGACATGAATCTAAGAGAAGATGCAGAAGAAGTTTGTGTGTGATATTGCAAATTCTGCAATGCTACAATCTTCTCATTGAAGACAGCTCTGGCATTCATCTCTGTAGCCAAATGGAGTCATTTTTGAGACATTATGATCATTATGCAGAGAAGAACTTCTGATTTGGCAAGTTCTGCAATGCTAAAATTTTCTCATCAAAGGCAGTTTTGGTGTTCATCTGTGCACCCAGACGAGCGATTTTCCAGAGATGATGATGCAGAGAACTTCTGATGTGGCGAATTCTGCAATGCTACAATTTTCTGATTGAAGGCCAGGTCTGAGGATCACCTGTGCATGCCCAAATTCATTGATTTTCCAGAGATGATAATGACAATGCCGAGAAGAACTTTGGAAGTTCTGCAATGCTACATTTTCTCATTGAAGGTGGCTCTGGTGATCCATTTGCATACTCAATTGGAGTGATTTTTTAGAAATGCTGGCACTTCTAAAGTGGCAAATTCTGCGTTGCTACAAATTTCCTCCTCAATGGTGGCTCTGGTGATCATCTGTGTGTACCCACATGGAGTGGTTTTCCAGATGTTTGATGATGCAGAGAAGAACTACCTGATTTTGTAAAGAAATGTGCACCAATTTCTCATGCTTTTTTGTTAAGCACTGCAGTCATTTAGCTTGGCAAGTTCTTTCATTCATTTTTCTCATTCAATCTGAATCACATTGTGCAAGGTTCACAGAACCTTCTAATGTTGGGCTTTTGTGTTTGTAGTCAGAGATTGTAGCATATCCTTCTTTCATATGGAAAATGTTCATTATCTCATTTGAGAACTGGTCTCTAACTGGTGATTTCTTCAGACAGTTTGAATAACATGGTGAAGGTGGCAATGCATTCTTCTACATTTTTGATACATAAGAAAATCGGAATCATTATAGAGATGAAGTTGAACTCTTACATACCCTACCAGCAACCCACTAGCCCTTACCTATGAACCAAACCAAGTACATGCATCTACTAATCTTGTGGGCACCTATTAACCTACGTACCCAGCTACCTGGATGTATCATTTTGTAGGATAGGTTACCTAGGTGAAACCTGACTCCATCTCAGTTGGATTCATCCACAACTTAGTCATAACAACAATCCAGTGGATGGTGCACTGGTGGCTGTTAAGTTCATCCTGGATGCTAAGCAAGGATCTGATGACCCATTCTGGTCCCATGCCTGAGTGTGGAAGTGAAAATGCACCTTCATAGACAAGGTAGGGGAATTGAAGGCCCAGTAAGAAACCTGTTGGACCACCATAGACACCCAGGGAGAAAAATCTTCTGAATAGGCTTTACATGCATGTAGAAAATTGATAATCCAAAGCATGATCCAAAAAAATAGCTACAGTTTTCTCTTTAAGAAGGGTGGAGCTCAGGGCGAGATCAAAACCTAACACTAAAAAAGTAAGATGGCAGTAAATGGGATTTGAAACTTTTTTTTGGTCCCAATGTTGATGGGAAGATGAATTTGAACTTAAGTATTAAATTTGCTCTCATTGTTTAATTAGGTATTCAACAAATATTTTGAATGTTTACAATAACTCACTTTGTAGCTAACCAACTTATTTCAAGATGAAAGAAAGGCTCAAAAGTAAAGCTGTTTTCAGAATAATTTTACTGTGTCAAAGGAAATCATCCTCTCTACTTGAGCAAAATGTCATTATGTTACTGATGACATGAACTTGCCAAACTTTGTTACAAGAGAACACTACTTACAAGGAAAGAAGAAAGAAGTGGTGGAAATAGAAAAAAGAAAGCAAGTCTTATTTAAAATTCTAATAAGAGGGTCCACAAGCTAATTTTGTGGCAGGCATCATTGACCATCAAAGTTGAAATTTATTCTTCCCTCCAGGTTCTGGTCATAGCAGTGGCAGCTTCCAGTATCCTAAGAAGGCCCGTATCAAATCTGCTCACTTTTGTTCTGTGTTGCTGTTGTTGCTTTTTCACTTTTTATTAATTCAGTTTCTTGGTGCTGCAAGTACAACCTCACCCAACGTTGACATTAGTGTACCTAGGCTTTTCCTCACTTCCAAAGATCCCCCCCCCCCATCCTTTCTCCCCTTTCACTAGCAATTGAGTAGTACTCTTTTGGTTGCTTCATCACTTTGTACCAACTGTATAATAAACTCTGTCCTTTTTGAGATCAAGATGGGCACTACAAACACACACCAAAATCACAGTATTCTCACTCTTTTTATGTGAAATTGTGGGGAGTGAGGTCAGGCTTGCATCTTTCCACTTTTTGACAATAGCATTAGGTTGTGAGAGGGAGTGAGTTCACCTTCAGATACAATAAAGTTACCCACAAAAGTCAGTAAAACCTAGGAGGAGAACCCTGTGTTCGGAACTATTTCAAAAGCTATCCAGTCACCTCGTATAAGCTGCAAAACACACATGTCAAAATCCGGAAACAATTGAAGTCAAGAAGCAAATTTGATCATGCCTTCATGATGCCGTGGAGGGTGTTCTTCAACATGGGTGGTTTTGTCTCTTTGTCCTGAAGCATAACAATTAAATTTGGTTACTGGTTGTGATTAGAGAACCTTGATTTATTTGAGGTCTTGATTAAAGACCCCAAATAAATCAAGGTCTGTGTGTACATTCATTGCAAGCTTCCAAGTTCAAGATAAAATCATGACAAGTAGGTGAAGAAGATCCAAAAAAAACAGTCATACTATCTCTGACTACCATAGTAGCAGGCAAATTACCTGTTCCATGAACATGCCTGAGAAGTGAATAAACATTGACTCCCAATTGGCTGCACCAGCAGCTTCTGATGACAAAATAGCAAAGCAAGAAGCTCCTGATGGGCACAGTAGATTTAGTCCCTGCTTCTAAGTGCCCCATTGGCAGCATTATGCTTCTTCCTCTTTCTACCAGATTGAATGCTATGTAGCATCAGAATGGTATCTGACCCAAATACACATCCAAATAACATATCAGTTGTGATGGGACAATCTCTGATATAAATTAAGGTGGAGGCATCTAGCCTACCAATGCCAGGACTGGTGGAAATGCATATGGCAGTACTTCAGAATCCCAATCTGCAGCTTATTAAACTTGACTCATCAAATCCAAGACATCAAAAGTATGCCTCCAGGAGGTGGCATTTGTACACTTTACTGGCTGGATCATTGCAGATGCTGATTTCAAGGCAAACTGGAGAAATCAACTTGGTTACAATACTAATAAGAATGTTAGTGAAAAAACCCCTGAGCCTTTCGTGCCTGACAGAGGGACCGTCAATATGATTTGCTTGCCTGCTTGCCTTCTACAGAGAGGAATGAGAGCCAGCTCCAAAGAAAGACATTTGACATACTCTTCACTTCAAACATGTCTAAAGGACAGACCTACCACTGGACTGTGCCCAATGTGCTCTGCCATGATGCCAGTCAACATAGCAGGAGGAATTTGAGGAACAGAAATGGGTGGGAAGAGGGGGGACAAAGTTGATGGTTTTGAGCTCACTTCACTAGTGGGACTTACCTTGATTCAAATGTGTATATCATGTTGGCATTCAGACATAACTTGAGCTACCCACTGTGAATCTTGCCCTCTGCAAGCTTCTTAGTGCATTGCTTATGAGACCAGTTGCACAACTTCCAATTCTGTCTCATCCTCCTCCTCCTCCCTTTGCCTCCCTCCACATCCCTGCCAGTTTAATAATCCCCAGGTACACAGGACTGGCAGCTGATGACTACAACCTGATTGTAGCCAATTCAGGGGTAATAAGGCTGTCCTAGCTGAATGCATCCACTGACTTGTGAAAGTTAAGAATAAGAGACGGAAGCCAGAGTTGAACATCATTGTAGGAACTCCCATTTGCTTCAAGCTGCAAAAAACACAGGAAACCATGGCAACTCCCCTCAGGTCCTGTCATCACCATCAGGAGCTGATGAAGCTAGTCAGTGCTGAGTAATGGCAGCAAGTTACAATGAAGGAAACTGCGTCATTTTGCAAGAGTTACCTATTGTGGATTTTTTCTCTCTCTGCAATCTTATATGCAGTAGGTGACTCATTCCTTCCTTCCTTCCTCCAGCTCCTAGTTTAGGAATCTCTACTCTTCAGTTTTTTTTTATAATCTTGTTGCTGTTGAGTTGAAACATGATGTTGGTAATAGAATAAAGAGGTTGGTGATGTTGTGTGGTTAGGTTGGTCAAGTGAGAGTAGGCCAGAGTGAACCACCACCCACCAGAGCCAACTATGTTGATAGATGGGCTAATAAAAGGAAAATGAGGGTAGGTGGCTCATTCCTTCTTCCTCCTCCAGTCCATATCTGAACACCCATTCTTCATCACTCATGTATCAAGTGCTTTCTTGAGTTCCCTATTGACTTGATGACATTGATATATCACTCACCAGGCACCATCAAATTGGACTACTTATACTAACACAATCTGTTTGTTGGATCTGTGATTGTGTTATTTCTAGTATAAGAATCCTCCATTTTTTAAGGACAAACAAATGGTGCATGAAGCGTACTATACTGTTATCAATTCTTCTTCACTTTCTCAAGTTGGTGGCAATTTTCCTAGAAGAACTCTTGCAAATTGAACGCCATTTGCTTGTCATACAATCTCTAGTCCCATGCAATCTCTCACTCTTCCCTGCATATAGTCTAATTAAAATGTGAACTCATTGTGTCCTGAGCCAGTTGAATCTCCCCCAATCAAGGAGAGTCCGACATTGCTATGGGTTTATAGCATCAATTTCTTGAGGTTGTTGAGTTTTGAACCAGAATTTGTTACAAGGAATCAAATGACACCAGCTGGGGTTGGAGTGTTACAAGTGACACAGAAGGCATAGACAAAAGATAGTAGTAAGCATGAAATGGAATAAGTCAAAATTTGTCCTCATGATTGGGATGTTGCTTTACTCTTGGCAAATGGAAGTGCAAGCTCGTGAGTATTCTGTTGGGTTTTACAATGGAAACAATTCGTGCCCTGGTGCAGAAGCTATTGTGAATGAGGTTGTGACGAAGGCGGTAAAGGCCGACCCCAGCATTGCTGCAGCTCTCTTGCGAATGGTCTACCATGATTGTTTTGTGCGGGTGCGCAGGTCAATGAGCTCTAATTGTTCTAAACAAGAATTCAAAAACAATATGATCTTGCAGCCCATTTATAATACTACTGAAATAGCCCACAAGGATCTTCGGCTCAAAGTAACCAACCAGCCTGAGAGCATCTAGCCCAGTGCTCTTCAGATGGTTTTTGTCCAGAATGTAGCACTTCGCTAGAATCACAACATCAAATGATTGAGATGCTAATTTCTTGTTTCTAGTCCAAAGATTAAAACTGCCATCTATGGTGTCCCAAAGTGAATTATGGGGAGTTGCAATAGGCAAACAATGAATTGAAATTATCCATCTTGGAACAAGCTGTAGCTTATAGGCTAAATCTATCTTTTGAGTCTATTGCCCATGCACATCATGAATTTCAACATGTGTTTGACATAATAATTTACTTAGCTCATGCATCTTGACTCGTCATTGTAGCTTCCTTTGGTTCATTTTCTTCCTCAGGGATGTGATGCTTCAATTCTTCTGGACCCAAGCCCGAGCAATCCAGAGCCGGAGAAAACTGCACTGATGAACTTGAGTATTCGAGGGTATGAGGTGATTGACACAGCCAAGGCAGCGCTAGAAAGACTGTGCCCTGGAATTGTGTCCTGTGCTGATATCATTGCTCTGGCAGCACGTGATGCAGTGGGTCTGGTAAGCATGCAAAGATTATATCTACAACCAATGTAATGAAAATTCTTCACAAATGCTTCAAGTTAGTTTTTCTGTTCAGATCATGCCAAATTCTTCACAAATTCTTCTAGTTAGTATTTTCTGTTCAGATCACCCCAAATTCTTCAGAAAGATTACTTTGAAAAACATGCACACCTACACACAGACATTTGTTTTGAGGATCTAAAGGAGTGCTAATTATCACAAAATTTCATGTTTGTGCAGTCTGGAGGAATGGCATTTGACATGCCCACGGGACGTTTGGATGGAATCATATCAAGTGTTCAAGATGCTTCTGACAACTTGCCTGGGACCACACTAAGTGCCAAGGAAATGACCCAACAGTTTGCCCAACACGGACTCACACAAGATGAAATGGTAACTCTTGCTGGTAAGTCAAGGGTCATCATCATCACTATTGCATCTACATACTAAGTTTCATTAGGTACTATGAACTCCAATTTAAATTCTTCTTTGAAAGAGGAGATTCAATTGGGTTCAACATTTTGTTTTTCTTGTTTAATGAGTTTCTGTATAGTACCTCCTTTCTTGTTTGAAGAGTTTCAGTATAGGACCTCAGTACCTGAAGCAAAATTAGACAGGTTTCAAGATCATGAATTATTGGATCACGGGTGTTGCAGGTGCACATACCATTGGCCAAGCTCATTGTGAGCAGTTCACAAACCGCCTCTATAACTTTCCAGGCTCTCCAACTGGCATTGATCCCACATTCCATCCCACATATGCGGCGCATTTGAAATCTGTATGTGCGGTTGAGACGGATTCTGACATCTTGGTCCCTTTAGACCCTTTTTCTCCAAATGTGTTTGACAACAATTATTTCATGAATGGAGTGATGGGTATGGTGCTCTTTTCATCCGACATATCACTTTTCTATGATGTGCAAACGCAGGCCATGTCCCATCTCAATGCACAATATGAGGAGCTGTGGGAAACAAAATTTGCCAAAGCTCTAGTTCATTTGGCTTCTTTGCAATTGATTGAGCCAGGAGAACCTGGTGAGATTCGAACAAACTGCAGATCTCCTAATCATGAACTATAATAAATATTTACTTGTAATTCAACAAGTTTGTTTTGCACACCTATGTTTTTGGCATCATGGAATCAGTGTTTTTTTTGAGGGGGGTCTAAATTTTCAACACTTGGCTACCCAAGAAAACTAGTGTGATTCATGCAAAGGATTTTTGCCAAAGAAAAGTATGAAGTCACCAGATTTCCAGGAATTTTTTTCTGAAATTGCCATATTTAGAAAACAGGCTCCAACCGGATATCAAAATATTGCAGGAGTCTTTAATTTGTGTACTTTCCTCTCTGACCCGTAGCCAAATTTGGCTAATTCCTTTTGTGGTTGATTGCCAGCATGCCTACATCACAAAACTTGAAAAAAAAACCCTGGTAATGTGTAAATGAGAAAGAAAAACATGTTACACAATGCTTGTAGCCAATTGTAATATTCAAAGATGATCCAAAATACCTCATTCTATGACAACTATTACTGCCAATGATCCATTTTCCAATGCCTTCTACACTTTCACAGGCTGGAGATCAGCTCACTGGTGCTCTAGAGTTGAAGCTGACAGAAATCCAACTTTGAATGTTAACTTTGAATGTATGAGAGAACATGCCATCCATAATATTCCAGTCACCACAAAGCTCTAACTAAAAGTGGCGAGCCGTGACTACCAGAAACCTTCAATGGAGGAGGTGATATCAGAGTCTCTAACCCTAACCTAACACCAAATGGCCTCTTTCTCCTACCCCTTTACAAATGCTTCTGCATCGTTCAAGACTTTCATGGTCATCAGCACTTGTCCCCAAGCCTCTGCTGTTGGCTCATCCCACCCACATATCAATGTCATTGCAAATTAGTACAGACCATTCTTTGACAGAGATCTTTCATGTGAATGCCAGGAAGTTGTAATTTAAGACTCCCTATTCTTGATTGCTGATTTGACGACTTGACAAATATTGACACCAAAGCTTCCATACCATATCCAGAAAAGACATACAAATGGAAGGAAATGGTAAAAACAGCAAGAAAGGGCATTTTTTTCTGTGAAATCCAAATCACATCATCTGGAATTTATAACTTTAACTTGGTTCAGATATTGCCAACTAGAAGCAAAAAAAGATTTCTAAAACTCAAGGCCAGCTTCCCGTGCTGCCTCTGCCAATGCTTTGATCCGACCGTGATAGACAAAGCCACCCCTATCAAAGGCAACCTTGTTGATACCCTTTTCAAGGCATGTTTTTGCAATTGTCTCTCCTACTAGCTTTGCAGCAGCCTGTACACTCACCAAAAAACATCTATTAGCTCAACAAAACAAATCTGCAATCCCTTCATGTTAGATGTCACTCAACTTCTGCCATCACTTATTCACCAAGTCTTCAAGATGCTAGATTGTTTCTATTGAGCTTAAGAAAATGCACAATTGTGTCCTCTTGTTAGTCTAATGCAAAGGCTACTCCTTTAGTAACCCCATGAGCTGAATAAAGCCAAATCTGAGGCAGTCAAAGATCATTCCACAACAGAGAGAATACAAAGGATTCACAACACCAATTTATATACAGCTGAGCCAAGATTTTCTCTTTGCCATTATTCTCTTGCCTTCTATCTCTTCATTCAAGAATGAGGTACTAAGTAGCTTGAATCCATCTTTTGGTTTACAAGTCATTTCACCTGGTGATTTTACATCCCCAGCACAGGATCTCCCATTTGCTCTTACTTATTGCATGACTCGGACTAGGCATTGCAAGGCTTCAAGGCAGCATCCCATCACAAAAGTTGTAAGGAAATATATGGCTTACAATTGTTGGGCCAGAGGAGATCTCCAGCTCTTCCCGAATTGCTTTGGACACAGTGGAGGCATGTGCCAAAGTGTGTTGTTTGGTGTCATCAATAACTTGTGCATATATATGTTGATTGGAGCGAAATACAGCCAGACGTGGCCTTTCTGTGGTTCCATTCAGCTACCCAACAAAGACCACACAGCACCACCCCCCTCCTACCTCAGAATTTATACAACATGTGTCTAAAGAAAATACTCTTTCAAGGACACACTCTCTCAACCTCAAACAGCACGGTAATCTGCTTCAAACCCCCTCTGCACCTTTTTCCGAAGACGGCGATGGCGGATCTTGACACTCTCCCTCCTGGTTGGCTCTCTTGCTTCTATCCTCAGAGGCTTAAACAAGAAAGCTGCAAGCACCATCCAAACCCTGTTAGAATGTTTGCACCAACTCTGGTTACTGATAGACATCATAAAAGAGAAGGCAGAACTTGAAAATGTTCCCCTCATTTTGTAGCACAGCACTGAACAATGTCTATCTGCAGCCAAAAAGATTTTTTGGGTTCTAGGTTAAGCACAGAACTGGTGGTATGTAAACTGGACTGCATTGTGAAGTAGTATTTGTACAAAGAAGCATCCCCATGGAATGACTGTTCTATTACCCTCTGGAAATGAGTTTGAATTTTCTGGTAATATCAAAGGAAATTGCTCAATCAAACCCTACTAACATCCAGCATGCTCCCATCATGCTAACAGCCAGAATTGCAAATGTTGGCAGATGATTGCCACGGTGGTTTTGGCATCATGAAGATGTCCAAATTGGCTAGAAGAGTTCAACACCAAACAGCACCAAAAAGATAGATAGGAAACAACACCAGAGAAGAAAACTGCAGACAACTGTCTGCAGCCAAAAAGACTTTTTTGGTTCTAGGTTAAGCACATAACTGGTGCTATGTAAACTGGACTGTATTGCAAAGTTGGAGTGTACACAGAAACATCCCCATGGACTGACTGTTCTATTACACTCAGGAACTGAGTTTAAGTTTTCTGGTAATGTGCACGGAAATTGCTCAGCCAAACCCTACCAAAATCCAGAATTCTCCCATCATGTCAACAGCCAGAACCGTACTTTTGGTAGATAATTGCCATGGCGGCTTTGGCATCGCGAAGGTCTTCAAATTGGCTAGAAGAGTTCGAGACGAAACGGGGCCTAAAAAGATAGATACGAAACAATGCTGGAGAAGAAAACTGCAGACAATTTCATCACGGATTGTCTGCAGTTTTAGTCCTGACACACGAGAGAACTCGTCGCTCACTGGAAATGAAGTGAAAGACAGAGTATAGAGAGCCTTCTATAGAAATCTAAAAAGTGGCAGACTGAACGAGCACACTACCTGATCTCTCCATTTGATACCGAAACAAAAACTTTCAAGAGCTCCACATCAACAGTAACGTGCAAAAGCACAACTGCACGTACAACAACGCTGGAGGGGTTTGGGAGAGAAAAAGAGAGAGAAAAGCTAGAAACTCGTGAGGCAGAGGGACAGGGAGAGACAGACAGCCGACGATAGGAGATGATGAAACAGCTGAGATAGGTAGTACAGAGATGATGGAAAACTCACATTCCTGCCAAGGAGCTTGCTGCAACGACGAGACTGGAAAAGCTTTGCAAGCAGACAGGCCATTGAAGGAGTTGAAGGCGGCTGACTGAGGCGTCGCCGCAGAAGTTGAGTTGCGAAGCAAACTATTAGAGCCAGCCATAGATGCAGCCATCGCCATTACGATCTCCAAAGCGCTCCCTCGCACACTCCCTCTCCCTCTCTCTCGCACACAATGTTTGGTGCGCGTGCGTTTGCGAGTGCAAAGTCTGGTCGCTTGTGAGACTGGATAGGCCTATCCTCCTAGGCAGAGTAGCAAGCGCTGTGGTAGGTATCCTACGTAAGGTACCTACGTGGTTTTAGCGACCCCTTAAAAGGACGTTAAAGTCAGGGCTTGCTGATTCGGCCCTTTTCCGACTCTTTATTGCTGCAGAATCAGCCCAGCTTGCCAATTTTGTGGCCACGACATTCTGCAGCACTCCCCTCGACAGTCTCCAACACTCCAACAACGTTCCATGCCTTTAATGTCAAAACGCAGGTTGTAGACTACAGATTTTGTCAAGTGTGCACACCCAAGGCTTGCACTAACTGGTTTGCCCAGGGCATGCTTACCTTGTAGAATCCATCATCTATTGCCTGCTCTCTAGTACATTAAGTCCTGAGTGACACAGCACCCACCAGTGCACCATCCAAAAAATCTGGTTCTGGGATTGAAACCCAACCGCAGGGTCCTCGTCCCCTGTGGTAGTTTCTTAAAATGGTGTTCCCACGCCTCCCTGACTCCTGCTGTCAGCGCTCCATCCTACCGGGGGGCCCTCCCCCACACCTACTGACCCCCTTCCCCCTTAACCTACCAATCCACCTCTACCTACCGACCCCCTTCCCACCTACCTACCCCTTCTCCTATCAACCTCTAAACCCCAGCCCCCTTCTAATACTGACCTCCCTTCATGCTCCTCCTTGGATGGCAGGATCGCCTTCTTGGCTCCAACATCACAATGTTCTCAGTTTTTTCATGGTCATAGTCGTCATTGTTGTCATTTCGGCTTTGGCATTGCAACATTCCCGTTTGCCATTGCCTCAACCAGTGTAAACTCCTGATCCTGGTGCTCTTGTTTTGATCTTAATGTTTGCTCTCCTTGTGCTCTCTTAGTGCTCTCACTTTGATTTTGGTGTTTTCCTAGTGCTCTTGCTCTCTTGGTGTTCTCATGGTGCTTTCAATCTAATCTTGGTGTTTTTTTTAGTGGTTTTGCTCTCTTCTTGGTGCTCTCCTCCTAGTGCTTTTGATCTAATCTTGGTGATCTCCTCTTGGTGCTCTTGTTGTGATCTTGGTGCTATTGCTCTGATCCTAATGTTCTCCTTTTGCTTTTCTTGCTCTCCTTTTGGTGCTCACCTCCAATTTCTCTTGCTTTGATTTTAGTGTTCTTCTCTTGGTGATCTTACTTTGATTTTAGTGTTCTCCTCTTGGTGATCTTGCTTTGATTCTTTGTAGGATGCAATTTGTAAGAAGTTCAAACAATGTCAAGAAATAATAATTATTGAAAGCATTCTTGATGCACTAGTGTTGGCTAGAACAAATGCAACAAATGCAAATGAACAAATGCATGTTCCTAGCATGGGAACTGAACCTATTGTTGCAAATGAACAAGTGCAATCATATGTTGTCACAAAGGAACATAATAAGCAAGTGTTCTTACAATACAAGAGCAAGTTGAACAATCATTTATAGTCTTCATTCCTCCCGCATGTCAACATTAATTTTGTGCTTATGTTGATTTTTTGCCCCACTCATTTTTCCACATTGAAAAACAGGGTGGGTTTTTTCTTGGCCAATTTTTTTGATGGCAATATTGCAATGGTTAAGAGTTTTATTTTATTAATAATTGTTGGTGTGCTCACATTGCCTACGTATAAATGTAGATGTAATCATTGGTGCAGTATCTTCATTTCTTTTGCAATAAACTCACTAATGCACATGCAATACCTTCATGGCCTAAGCCTTAACTTTCATCATCAAGTGCATTATTTTCATTTCTTATAATTTATATTTAAACATTTTGATTTTTCCCTTGTTCTTTTTTGTTTTGTTGGTTCAAGGGCAAATGTGTCTCATGGGGTTGCCAAGGAGCCTGGGCTTGACTTGGGAGAAAGATGGGCATAGGTTTATTTGCAAGGCTGAAACTTGCAACACATCTTATTCAGCCAAATATTTGCTTGTGAAAAATTTGCAATGAAAGCATGATATTTCCATAGAGCTAGGAAACCCAAACACCCATCTACCCGACAAGAAGGATCATGTCAACAAGACCATGCATCAATGAATGCACGGGTTTTTGAACAATCCTTTTTTAAGGTTTTGACATAATGAGCATAAAGCAATTACTTGAGCAAAAGCTCATGCCACATGCAAATGGGATCAATTACAAAATGATGCGCTACAAATAAAACTAACATTGAAGCCTACATTGGTAAGATTGGCTTCTTTTTATGTTGATTATTCTTTTAGGCATTCCTGCATGGGGTGTGGGGTCCATGCACCCCAATGTGATGACCAAGCTAAAAAAGGACAATGATCTTGCTTATTTAATTTGAGCTAACAAGGTCTCTTATGCAAAGGGCTTTAATGATGCGTGGGATAATTAGAATTGGACAAGACCTTCAAGCAAAAAGGAAAGTGAGGAGGAGATCATTTTCGTTGTTCATTATCGTGAAACAGAGATGGTTCATCATTAGTAAATGATTTCACATTTAATTTGAAATTTGAAATTTGCATCATGTTTGAAACTTGTGTTGATAAATTATATTCATTGATTTGTGTGTGTGTCCACTTTAAGATTCGAAATACCTCAAAGGAGGTGTTCATAGTGGTTACAATGAAAACAATTTTGGCAAATTGACATTTATACACACAACAATATGCTCAATTTGCATAGAATGTAATGACTTCTTATTGGAATGCAAATGGAATATTCAGTGATAGTTCTAACGAGAATGAAAATGAAAGTGAAAATAGTTAGAATATGAAGTGACTTGTAGATATAAATCATTTTTCACGATCATTTGGGTGGGCTTCAAATTGACATTCTTTTTTCCAAACGAATACACACTTTTTACCATGTGTTTTATGGCATCCATGAATTTTCCAGGCCACATTTTTGTAAGTTAATGTAAGTTTTCATGCATTGAAAAAAATTGTATGTAAGGATATATACTTGTAAAGAATTTGAATTTGCAAAGATCCATATGTAGTGTATGTGCATCTTGCATTAGACAAAAAATCGATTAGATATATTGCTAGTAGATGAAGGTATTGAATATGCAATCCAAATGTTTGTGCAAGTCCAATTACACTGTAAGGAATGTTTTTTCACAATATCTTTGTCATAAAAACCATATTATTTCATAATGAACATTCCAAGATTACTTGCAATATACACATGAAGATATTGCATAAGTTCCACATTGTTAATTTATCCATGCAATACCTTTGATATAACATTAATCACAATCTACCAACATCATCCCTAAACCTAATGAACCCACTAAGGTATTGCATAAACTTAAAAAGATGTGAAACGTACAAGGGGTACCCTTACTTTAAACTTAATATAATCATTAAGGTACTTGAATATGGCAAAGCAATACCCTCAAAACAAGGTGGAACATAATGTGTCAACCCTAACCTTAAACCTAATCCACTCATTAAAGTATGTTGGTTTTAGATTTTTTGGGGGGCCATGCAATACCTTCGCACATTGAAAAACAATGTCTTCCACCCTTTTACTAAATGTGAAGGTATTGCAATTGAATTAAATTTTTTTGTCATAATCATATGTAATGTCGCAACCCCACTTTGAAGGAAGTGTGAGGTCGTCACTCACACTCCCGAAAATGGGACTTGGGAGTCCTCCGGGACTCTTGAAAATTTAGAACGTGATTGTAGGGGTCAAAACATCTCACATTAAGGTGTTCTTTATACCGTTGGAAAGGTCTAGAAGTGTAGATGTCCAAAATGGCCTTGCATGAGCCATTTGGACATCTACAGCACAAGTTATGGTCGAAATAAGGGCCGGGAGTCAAACTGACAGTTTGACTCCCGACCACAAAAAGTCGGAAATCGACTCGATCCTGGTGGGTGTAGGTGGAGTGCAACACATTGTTGAAAAGCTCTTGACGAGGGTTACAAGTTTTCTTTAGACCTCGTCCCAATCGAAGGTCGGGGCGAGAAGTTATGAGCGCCCAAAGTCCCGGGAATCCAAACCGAAACAGTTTCGGGACTCCACTTTGGGAGTCTCGGGAAAAAGTGCCATTTGGATGCAAGTGCGGTGGTGAGATGCAAAGAATACTATATGGGGGAAGGTGGTGGCTTCCCTCGAGTCCGGGCCATGGTGAGTCAAGTGAGTCCAAGGTTACCTGTGGCTTGTCCTAACACCAAAGGTGAAATGTGTAGAATGAGTTCTAACCAACTTGTTGGTTGGTTTTGGATGTAAGACCGAATAACTAAGTAGCTTGTCCCTCTTCCTAGTCTAATCCCAGAGCTTTCAGCACGCCCCTCTTACCCCCTTTAATGCTGGAAGCTGGTAGCGTGCCTCGAGTCCTCCACATTTCCGCAACTTGAGAGACTTAGCCCCAACTTGGGCTAACTAAGGACTTGGGAGCGCGTCATGCAAGGTCATAATTAAAATATTGTGCATCACCCATATAAGGTTATTGTCATTATGTTATACCCTCGTTTATTTGAAGGTATTACATATGGGGTTTGGAATATGAGTTTATAGTTATGATTATCCTACTAGTATTGCATTATTCAAATAAAATCACATTAAGTTGTAGTACCTTAATGTGGGTATTGCATGTGCAAATTTCATCATCAAACGTTTAATGGTCAAATTCAAATATCACCTTTGGAGATAATAATTTATTGGCACAATTTTTTGGGGAACACCTCCATTATGATTCAATAAATGCATATTGTACAAATCAAACTTTCTTAAATTTTTCCCACATGCACATAGGGATATTTGGAAGGTGACCCTAATCTTTTATGACACTAAATGTGAAAGGCACACACCTACCTTAATATTATTTAAATATAAAAAGAAGAAATATTTAAGTAGGATTTGAAAAAAATTTCATTTTGAACAACATATATATAATAAATTAGATTCATTTCATCTCTTTTGAAGGATAGGGAAACTAACACCTACATCACAAGCTTAGAGGTATGAGTAATATTTTCTCTTTGTCTAATTCAAGTTTTGAAATTAAAATATGATTTTTTTTCACCACAATTAAATAGTTTAAAAATTGGGGTTTATTGATTTGATTTCTCTATTCACCTTTTGTGGAATTATATATATATTTTGTTTATTATGTAAGTTTTTATTTCTAGGAAATGACCCCTTTTAAAATTATTAATCAATATCAAGGTTCCTTTTCCATTGTTATTATGAATCTAATTTATTTTCCCAACTTGGGAATTTGCATTTGTTTAAAGTTTGGGTTCAAATGATACCACTGATAAGAGGTCCATGGTTTGATGCAAAATTAAGACACATTTGTAACCATTGAAAAACTAGCAAAATTTGATTGTAAGGAATTAGGGTTTTAACATTCATTTTCAATGTAGTGTTTTTTTTCCCCCACATGTAATCATTTGTTAGATGAGGTTCATAATGTTTTTTGACTCGTTACTAAATTTGGTGGGCTTTTAAATTGTAAGTTCAAAAAGTGTAATGAAGGTTAGATCTCTATTGGGGGATAGTGGATACAACACATACCATATCGAATAATGGTATACCTTATATTTTTCTTGTAGGGTTTAGGGGTTAATTTTGAATTTTTTTTTGAAATAAGTAGCAATTGTAGATGATTGTTTGGGCATTCAATTCTATTAATTTATGCATGGACATATATAATATAATCAATCATGAATTAGGTGATATGTGAATGTATTGTTGTCTAATAATTGTGGCAAGATGAGGTTGTGGATTAGTATATTGGAATTAAAATAATAATATTAACATGAAATAAGGTACATCTATTTTTGCAAGCCACTTCTTGTGAGAATACTATCATGGGGGCAAATTCCATTATCTCAATCCATTCAAGTCCAAAACCTGGCAATGTCATTTTTTTTCCAATGTGGATTTGTGTGAAAAAATGGGTTTAAACATGGAAGCCAAAACAAAGTGGCAATTGAGATTGCATACATCCTCATGCAAAAATATTGGAGTTTTTGGAGGATGAACGAAAGAATATGCAGAACCCAAGTTAAATGAAACAAAAACAAAAACTTGACCCACAAGAAAAAATCAAGAAGCCAACAATTAAGACATACTTGGTATACTACAATCACCTCTAATTTGGGTTTTTGACATTTTGAATGTTGTACCAAATGTCCTTGTGTAAACTAGTGTAATTGGATTATGTCTTGTAGGTATCACAATATCTATGGAGATGGTTCAACAATTTTTTAAAAATAGACAAGTGAAAGGGGTGGCTCATAGGGCAAGGGCATGCATCCATTCATTGTCTTGCAAAAAAATAAAAATGGTTCCTAACATAATTAAGATGTTGGACTTGCCAAGGTCATTGAAAATTATGTTTTTTTATAAAATTCATCTTGATTTATCCTTATGTGATAAATTTTTTACATGATGTCATGTAAGTGTGTTTTAGAAATATATCCACACACATAACATGGCATGAAATATAAATGTTAAAACTTTAACATGTAAAACAATTATTTACGATTCTACATTGTGTGTAAAAACAACTATTTACACTTGCACACACAATATTAGTGAGGACTTGTCCTTGGAGCAAACTATGTTAGTAGATTATGTTGATGCACCATCTTCATGTTTGAAGAGCATCCCATGTTAACAGATTAAAGGTGCATTCACACTTGGTGTTAGGGACTCTAGTGTTGAGTCCCCTAACACCATGCTAGTCATTGAGGACTTACACCTACTTACCATGAACATTTTATGTTAAGCTAACATTCACTTAACATTAAGGTATCAGCCCATTTAACATTGGGTGCCACCTAGATTTTCATTTAACACTGACTTAACATCAAGTGTGAATGCACAATAACAAATTTAAAATTAGGAAGTGTATCAAAACATGCAATTGCTTTCAGACCATGGGAATCATTGTAATAATGCTTTCTTGTGATGAAGTTTGGTAGGTTTACATAAAATTGTTGTGGAAAAGGTGTTCCCAACCTTTACAATTAAAAGTTTCATGGCTGGATCACATTAAAAAAACCAACGGCTTATTCTCAACAAGAAAATGGCAATTGACCAAGAATCTAAGGAGATGGATTCCTGGAGACGAATCCACACTAGAATGGGCCAGGAGTGTTCCAGAGTAGGCGAGCAGGCTGTGTACATAGGAGCAGCCAAGAAGAGGGTTTTTAGGGTAATCTCCTTCATAAAAGTCCTAGAAAGTGTTCTGGAATCCGCACCGGAATGGGGCCAGGACTAGGGTTCCAGGATGGGTGAGCAGGCTGTGCATGCAGTAGAAGAAGCGAAGAAGAGGCCGTTTAGGGTAAAATCCCACGGCATAATTGGCCTAGAAAGTGTTCCGGAATGGAATCGCGGGCATCGCGGGCACCGAATAATATGTTTTATACGCTGCACACTTCCTTAGTGTTGCTCACGACAGTCGTTTCCACGCGTTTCCAGGAATTCTTTTAGCTGCCGTGGCGCTCCCTTTTACTCCTATGTGATTGACTACTATGTTGCACAGCGCAGATTTGCACCTTGATCGCGCAAATCTGACTATGTTATTGCTTTGTTGCAACACCAAGGAGCCAAGAAGTAGTACGAGGGCAGATCACAAGCTGCTGATGTCGTCGGTAAAACATAGAGTTTCGGCTGACGATTCAAAACAAAGACAGCGAAACAGGATTTGAAGTTCCAAAGCTGTAGTGGATCAGATGCGTTTCTGCACATTATTGAATCGGTTTGATCACCATACTAACCGGCCCCATTTTGTCGAGCCCGATTCGAATCCTTCCTCGAATTGCATCCTAAAGATTTTTGTTGAAAGGGGGAAAAGGGTGGGAGCAGCAGCGGCAGGAGGAGGAGGAGGAGTCCTGTTCCTGCCATTTCATCATCTGAAATATCCACTGAAAAAGCTTGTTGCACCCATCTTTGCATCATTTGATTTTAGGGTTTATTGGCGTTGGTCTATTAGCAGAGACTTGTTAGGGCAGCAAGAGGTGGAGGAAGGAGGAGGCGGAGATGTCGAGGCGTAGCCCACCTCGACATCGTCATGACGGAACCTCGCCATTGCCCCTGGGCATGGATGCCAGCCCGCCGCCTTCTCAATGGGTCAGTTCTCTCTCACAACCTTAGAGCATCTCCAGCGGTGCTCATTATGTGACCCTGCACATTAAAATTGGATGAAGGGAAGCCAAAACATGCCTGTTTGGCTCAGCAAAATGGTTTTGGCCCAGCATTTTTGCACAGTTTGCTGAGGCTGGTAAAAGGCACAGCAAATTCTAACACTGCCATATGATCTGACCGCTTCTCCCTGTTTCTGATTGGCCAATCATAATGATTGGTCCAGATGGTTTGCTATTAGTAGTCTCTCACCTATTTGCCATCCTAGTTTTAGTTTTCTGTGTGGGTTGGAACAAAGTAAATAACTAAACTTGGATGTGAGAAATATTTTTGCAGGGTCACATACTGAGCACCGTTAGAGATGCTCTTAGCTCTTGTAATTGAAGAGCTTTAATCCCCTCCTATATTGATCCTGAATTTGTTAGAATCGAATGTTCAAACAGAAAAGCTTGACCTGAACAACCTAAGGATCAGAACCCAAAAGCTTCACAGAACCTTACCTTGGGTATTTTCGATTTATACAGAATGGTGCACAGACAAAGTGGCCCCATGACTCCCGCAGTGGGTGGAGCTATTGTGTGTTCATTCCCTCATGGGTGGTCCTTCCTGAAGCCAAAGCTGTGGATGGTTCCTTCATCAATCCCATAGTGGTAAAGCAGCACCTCTCTCTCCTCTCATCCTCTCCAATTTAATACATTTTATGCAATCTGTTCAGAGAATAATTGGTTCATGCAAGGCTTCTGCCTCCTCATATTTGTGTGCTGGTTTTTGGGACGGCAGTTTTTCAGGGTTCAAGTGGGTATCCAGTCCCCAGAGGGTGTAAGTACATTGCGGGGAATACTCCGGAGATTCAGTGATTTCTTGAAGCTTTTTGCTGCTGTGAGTATCTATCTGCCCCTAAGCTTTTCAAATGACCTTTTTCTACTCTTATGTTCCCTGGCAATGGCAGATTTGACTTGGCATATCTTACCTTGTCAGTTTCCATGTCATGCATAGGTGGTGGTATTAGGCAGAAAGATACTGAAATGGAAGCAGTTGTCTTTGTCCTGCAGTTGAAGCGTTTTTTCCCAAAGAAGAAGTTGCCAGCAGCCCCAGCTAAACATTCATTGATGCGTATGAACTCAAGCAACTCACTTCTTCAGGAGGTACAACAATCATGTATTTGCATTCCAATGCCATAGCCAAAGATTTTATAGACTAGCATTCATCAACAGATGTAAATTAGTGATCTGATGTTTATGCACAAATGTAGATGATCACAGCTATTTGGCACTGCTACCTTTTTTTTCATTTGGCACATTGAGTTTGATGGGAGCTGCATGGATCTGATTATGAATGGCAATTAGTAGTGAAAAAACTCAGGTTCAATAAAAGTGACTGCCTAGTCCAATACTAGTTCAACCATTCTTTTCAGGCTTGTGCTGTTTTAAATGGTGAAACCATGTTGTGACTGTGGAGATGAGTTGTTTCCTCCAATACTGAGAGCTTAGTGTTTTGTTGCGTGCAGAGAAGGTATGCATTAGAGGATTGGCTTGGTAGGTTGCTGGCAGACATTGTCATATCACGCAGTGCCCCCATGGCCTCCTTCCTTGAGCTGGAGGCTGCAGCCAGATTTGGTAAGCGAGCTGCACAGATGCTTTGTATACTTTAATATAGGAGGGTGCAGGTTGTTTGTGGTCAAGCAATTCTTTTGTGCTGATCTGCCCCCCTGACCTTATGGAAAAGCTTTTCTCTTGTAATGCACTTGCTGTGACTACTGTAAATTGACAATCAGTAAGATGTTTGTGCTTTTCTGTGTGCAGAGCTTGTTCTCACATTGTATGGTTTTTTCCAATACTGCATGTTGTCTTTTGCAACCCTAAGTATTGCTCATCTTTGAGATTGTGAAATTCTGCACACTGGAGTAGCTGCATGCACTTTCTTTCAATGAAGTTGAGATGTTGAGTGTCCATGTTATGCCAACTGGGTAAAAAATAGCTATGGGCTGGTTTTAGGTATTGCACTGTGAGAGATACTACTCCATGGATGTATGGTAAGTGATTCTTGTTATGAATGGCAGCGGTGCAATCAATAGGTGATGGGCAAGCACAGGGACGTGCTCCTGTAGTAGCAGGTCTCCCACCAACCAATGATGCTTCATTGCATTTAGAACCAAGCTCAAACTCCAGAGTTTCATGGATAGCTGGGGGTTCCTCCGTTGCTTCAGGAGGCTTGTCAAACCTTGAATTCGGAAGTGATGGGACTTACACAGATTCTGGAGTTGGCACTTCAATGAAGGGGAGTGACAATGGCCTGGAGATTGAGATGAAAGCACTTGCCATTGAGGAACAATCAACTATTATTGCTGCACAGTCTGATTGTGGTGACAACCTGCTCCCAGATCAGAGCACAGTATTAAGAACTGCAAGCGATAATAGTGGACAGGATGCTGAGTTTGATGCACAGGTCCAATCTTTGATTCAGGAAGAACTTGTGCAAAGTGATCAAAGAAGAAGACCACCATCAGAGGCCCTGGTAATCTCTTGTACAGAGAAACTGGAGATTCTAAGTTGCTTTTTCTCTTCTCTATTGAGCCAGCTTATATTGCAGGTTATTAAAAATTGTGTTGCTTCTCAACATTGATGTGCAGTTTTGCAATATGCAGGTTGCATCAGATGTTGATAGTGGTGGTAACTTCTCAGACTTTCCAGCAGCTGAGGAAGGGAACCAGGGTGGTTTGACAGGCATAAGCTCTGAAGTTTCGGGTTTGGAAGCCTCTATGATGAATTCACTGGCTGACATAGGATATGGAAAATTGGAGATTCACCACAGACGAGTTGCATCCCAGGACAGTATTGCCAGTGCGATAAGTTCAGTGCCAGGGAGTGAGCTCTCTCGGGGTATTCTTTCAGACATGCCACTTGAAGGTTCATCTTGGGGGCTTGCTGGCAGTGGGGAGCCAAGTGGGAAAGATGGGATGGTGGCAGATCCAGATCTCCTGAAAGGGATAGGGTTGATTGTCCCAGTAGATCAGCGGGGCAAAGTGAGACTTCTCATGGTGACATTGCAGAGACGTTTAGCAGTTGTGAAGGCAGATATGGAGGATGTGCTTGCACGCTTGAAGCAAGAAACTGCTGTTAAGGAATTTCTGACAGCGAAGGTAAGGCAACTGTGGGTCTTTACTTCAAAAGTCTAAAAAAATGATTGTTAAGCACTTGAAGAGCCCAATATATGCTCAATGGATGCACATTTGTTTGTGATATCTATGTTGTTTTAAGCCTGATTTGCTGCTTGGTAGCTTGGTGATGCATGAAAGCTGAGGCTTTTTGAGTTTAGCAAGAAACTGAAAGATACGTCCTCTTCATTTTCAGGTAAGGGACTTGGAAGGGGAGGTGGACAGATTGCGACGGAAGGGTAGGGAGGTGCTACAAGAAGCTGTGTTGACAGAGCGGGACCATGTGACCTCTTTGCAGTGGGAGCTTGAAGAATGTCGTGCTGCGCTTCATGCAGCTGAAGAAACTGCCCATACTTATCAGGTATGTTCCTGCTGTTTTTTCTGGTGGATGCCAATATGTCTACATGAACGTCTTCTTTATTGTACTATTGGTCAATGTTTCACTCTATTTGAAGTCAACCTCCACATCAGAAATATGTGCTTCTCTCTAGTGTTAACTTGGATTAGGTTTGCCTTTTAGTTTACATGCTTGCTTGTACAGGACAAGCTAAAATGAAATGAAACTTACCCTCACAAGCTTGAGTGAGGATAATATGGACTTTTAAAATTAGCTATGTCTCTTGAGCGCTAGCCAACATTATGACCAAGTCTTCCTGTTGCTTCGGGAAATGCAACACAAATGCAGATTTTTTGTAATGCTTTGCCCAAAATTCTGGGTGGATTATTATATATACATATCTACCCCCACTGTCAGGAGCTGATGAAGTCAGCAGGTAGTCATGACATCTTGTCACTGTTATTCTTGATGAAGGTGATGGTCTGACACTTTGTGAGCCCACTCTCACGAGGTTATGACGGCACTCAATGGTTGCCTTCAAATTGATGTTGTGTAGTTTTCTCTGCAATTTCATGGATACATGAGATTATGTGTTGTTATGATTGTGGATAAATAAGAAAATTAGGAACTGAAGTTAAGATTTGTCTAGTCACCTGGAAATTCTGTTTTATTTTGCATAATTGTTGGTGTATTATGCTCCATAAACTATGGTTTGATGGTTGTAGGATGCAAGAGTCCAGGCAGAACAGGGGCAGAAAGAAGCTGAGGTAAAACTTGAAAGGGCAGAGAAGGCGATGCAGGAGATGGTGCAGCAATTGCAATCACTACAATCAGACCGTGATGCAGTAGAGTCACAAGCACGCACTGATAAGAAGGTATATATCTTGCAAATTTCATTACCTTTATCAGACTTTAGAGGAATGGTCCATGAGCATGGAGTTTGAGGTCTGGCATTGCCATAGCAGAGTATGTGTAACTACTGCTGCAAGTTCTTTAGATTGAGTCTGCTGAATCTTTCAGCCTGTTTCAATTGTCATGTCAGCTGTGACAAGTTGTGTGAAAAGTTTACTGGTGGGGTGATGTCAGCTGCTTGTGAAAGAAGTTAGGTCTCTTCGACATTCACAGAATGAACTCAAGCAGGAAGCAGCACATGCACTTGAGGCCAAGGCTGCTCTTGAGGTGGGTTCTCTATGACACTCTCCTTGATGTATTCTTATAAAATCAAAGATTAAGCTCAGTTATGAGTTTGATATTTGCAGCCAAGCCTGGCCATCATAAACAATGGGCATTATCTAGGCACTTGGTGTCATATGCATGGTGTGCAAAGTTAGACTCATTGTGAAGGGAATCCTTTCTGTTCACTCGTTGTAGATTTGGAGACCTGGGTTCCAGGATTCCTTAAAAGTGGCAGGGGTCTTAATTTGGAGTATGCCTATCTTATGCTCGGTGATGTGTGAACTTGGTAATTTTACTGCAGTTGAGTTTGCAAGAAGAGAAGCATAGGCAAGAAGAGGGAAGATCTGCAAGACTGAAGTTTCTGCATGAAATGGGCATGCTTCGGAAACGGTTGCAAGAGTGCAGGGTGGAAATTTTGGCCAAGGAAGATGACACATCAGCAAATGAGAACAAAGTGGCAGCAGGGAAGACTGATGCTTTTGAACTTCTATCAACCTCGGACAACCGTATTAGCCTTTTGCTGGCAGAGGTGGGTTGAAATTTGCATTACAATCCCTTGCAGCATATGTTTTCCACAATAGTGTTCTCTTGTAGAACGAGGCAGAAGAGTGTGATGAAGCAGTCCTGCTGGGGAATGATATACTAGAGCTCTCTGGCGGCAGATGTCATGGTTGTGTGGTTTTCTGAAAGATAGGAGGTGTAAAGGCCTTGACTTGCACAGGTGGCCAATTTATCCAAATTGTGCAAAATTGCTGGCTTGCAGGCTCAACTCCTTGCACAGGATGATGTGGAGCCAGCAGCAAGGATTGGATCACCTACCAAAGACCACAAACCCCACAGCAACGGTGACACTGGAAGATCAAATCAGCAGGGGGCTGATTTACAGGCCTCCAGTTCAGACATGGAAATGGAGTCTGCATTAAAAAAGATGTTAACTGATATGTTTATAGACCAAGCCCAACTCCAGAGGTCACTGAATTCTCTCACACGTAATGCTCTGGTATCAAATCAGCAGCAGAGAAAGGACCCAGTGCCTGCTGAAACATCAGTTGTGAAACAGTCTTTACTGAACCGATTTCTGTGATTCATAGATAAAGGCTGGATGGAATACTGTACAGAGGTAGATTGTCAATGTACGAGCTTTTGGCTTCATGAATGGCTTTCATGTTGTCAAGAAGGTGCTCGAGATAGAGGGGACATTTCAGTTTTTGTCCTCTAGTTAATTGCTGCGGGCTTAGCTTCAGGTCCTGGAATTTTCTTTTGACCAGTATGTGTAATATAATGCCAGATATTATTAGGTTACTGCCACTCAGACCAGTGCAGATGGCACATGGTAGTAGTAGTAGTAGTAAAGAGAGAAGAAGCTCGATACAAATTCCACATTCAAGATTTTGACAAAAGCTAGTAGTAGCTCCATAGTGTAGAGGCTTCAGTTGTGATGGAAAAGATAGGGGGACCAAGAACCTCCTCGATCTTTAGTGGGTGATTTAAATTGACTCAGTTCTTCATATGCAAGTGTGCAGAGTGCAAGCCACTTGAAGGAGTCATCATGCAAGCATAATGCCAGTTTTGTTGATGCAAGCAGTCATTGAATCAACCTTCTTCAGAGTCATGTTGGAATCATGACACTACCTGAAAGCAATATTAGTCAAAATAAGTGCAATTTTTGCAGGAGTAAGGAAATTGGCCTTCATCTTAACACAGAGCAGAATCCAACAAGAGAGAGTGCTGAAGCTTTCTGTGTTTAGGACCTTCACAGTGCCATAGGAAAAGGACACATTTCAGCCATAGTTCCAATATATTGGAACTCAGTGAAATGGTAAGGAACTCACTATTGCACAAAACTCAATTTCCTTAAGTAACATGATACCGTTCACAGCAATACAAACAGAATCATTGCCTTATTGGAACTCTGTTGCACACGTTTATGTTTTGATGCTTAAGTTTGGCAGAAACAGGCACTGATTGCAAACAGGAGATGAAAGGTCCATGTTAGCCAACAGAATCATGGCATGTCAGTGAGGGAATTTGATTGATGGAAAACCATCCCAACAAACCAGTCTGCAGATTGAGGTGATACATTATTCTTTGCTGACATGATTGCACCCACTTCCTTGTCATCATCTCACATTCTCAAATTCTCATCTTTAGAAGTGCAGAACATGCATCACAGCAGCAAAATGGATATCATTTTGGACAGGTCCAGCAACAAAAATTTGGTACAACCCTAACCCATCTCCAAGGCTCTCAAGCAAGATTCGTTCTATTATTAACAGAATGTTTTCGAACAGAATGGAAAAAAAAAAGAGGAAATCTATAGAAGACGAACCTAAGTAAACATTTTTATGACTTATGCAAACATTAATAACAAATATCTCCTTTCCACTACAACTTTATCATATCATAATCTTGAAAAATCACATAGTTTAATCCTTAATGGCCCAGCTATTTCTATTCCATTAACGTATAATCGAGAAATCCATGAAGTGACCTTTACTTCATGTCCTTTTTTTCATCACCCCCTGACTGCCTTCAAACTTTGAGATTAGCAAAGTGAAAGAATATTATTGAATCAAGAGTAAAACTCAATATCATAGAACAGTAAACCCCCTTTATTATAATCACATCCTTCGCGACCACTTTTTTTTTGTGACACTAATGAATTGTGATTTAAACGTGTAGAGTCACATTTCATTAAACCCTTACAAGATTGTGACTATAAGTAAAAAAAACCTTACAAAACAACCTTTTTATGCTAGAATAAAGGTGCCAATTGTTTAAATTTCTTACATGGGTTATTCTAAGCTCTACTATGCATTATTAGACTTGAAGAAGGTTGTGATTTTTACTTGTTTTAATGTGATGATTTATATTGAGTTTAAACTCCTTAATTATTAGTTTGTGTATTTTGTCAACTATATTTTTTAATTAAAAATTTCTATTTTCTTGGCAAGTTCACATATCTTTTGCTTGTCTATGCTAAAAAGTTGTTTTTTCAATTATTTTAAATTGGATTCATTGTTACTAGTTTGCATAACTTAAACACAAAGCAACACTAACATTGCCAAATGGAACTACAATTTACAAAACCCTAATATTTGCCTTAAATAATCCCTATTATAATCACATTTGTAAAAAAAGTTTTGCAAATATTTTGTGCTACTAACGAAGGTGACAGTGACTCTAAAATGTGATAGTGTTTCTTACTAAAACAGATGGTTCTGAAAAAATGTGACACAAATAAGATTGTGACTAAAATGGGCATGATTATAAAGGGGGTTTATTGTATCTAATGCACAAGATTTGAAATAATTATGACATTAGTAACAGTGGTTGCAGTGAAGGTGCTTAGGGGGAAAAAAAAAGACGATGAAATTCAAATTATCACAAAATTCACTGTAATTTGAGTTTTATCTTGTTTTCACTCCTTGTTTAAATGCAATGTTTTTTTTATTGTGTTTTTTTAATCACACCCCCTTAATGACTAGACTCGGGGTCATTAATATTGTGTTTCTTTCACTTTAGAAATATCTCTAAATAGACCCAAGTGATTTCTCAAAAATAAATGATGAAGGGAAAACCTTATGCATTGATATAACCTTAGTAGTTGATTCATCATTTTTGAGTGGAGTTGGTAAGATACTTTTAGATGTACAATATGTTTCAAAACAATTAAGTACGTGTGCCAAAGATCTACTGTAATTGTTGTTGTGCATTTTGACTATAAATTTTGGGTAGATTCATATATATATGCCACTTTATCACTACTATTCATGACAAAGGCGATGGTTTGATACTTTGTGAGTGACAATAATAAATTTATGATCATCTATACTCATTCTTGGTGTTTTAGTTTTGGCTTTTTGCTACAATTTATAAAAACGTTTTTTATATATGCAAAAATTTATACCCACTTGCAATAGTTGATGAAATCATATTTTAATGGACAATTGTGGCCTTGTTCATTGGTTCTAGGTGGTTAGTCTTGGGTGGATATGAATCTCCATTTATTTCAACAATTTTCTCCACTTTGTGCTTGACTTTTGTCTTCTTTCTTGTTTTATGTGTGGTCAATTTTGCATAATATGCATGTTTGGCACTACATAACAATTTAGCGACTTTCAACTTTTTTGGACTAATAGCAAAAAAAAAATTGTTTTGAGATTTCTCTATAATCTCGTATACATATTAACAAGTTTTCATGAACCAAAAATATTGATTTTGATTGTTATACAAGTGGTGTGGTTTTATTTTTTATTTTTTATTTTTGTTTTCTCCCTTTTGTTTATTATATTTTGTGAATGGCATTCATAATGTCATGACCACATTCATCATTGTCATATTAGATTTGGTGGTTTGCCAAAAATGACAAGATGTTAACCTTTGGTGGTTGAACGTAATTTTAAATGACATACGCCTAGGTTTGTCAAGTGGTATCAAAGGTAAAAAAACCTTGTCAATTTTCATGTTTTGTAACAAAATGCAAACTCAAGGCACATTCCTTAACTCCCAAGAAAAAAAACAAGGATAGGATTAGGAATTCAAGGTGATATAAACTTGCACAAATCAAGAAAGAGAGCAATTAGTTCACATAGGAACCAAAATGGTGCATAGGCAAACCAAACTCACAAATCATAACATAGCCAAACTTGGAAAAAAACCATGACCTTTTCATAATATATTATGTGACCAATGGCAAGGGCTACATCAAAGTGCAAAAAAGTCCTAGGCTTGGGAATCTTGAAAATTCTTGAATTTGCTTAGTTATGAGTCTCACAACTTTGTGGGCTCATAACTCTCACATATGAACTCTATTTGAAAAAATTTCAAAGGAAAAGATGTAGCCTTTGAAAATAATTTTCATTGTTGCATCACATGTTCAATTTGAAAATCATTTGGCGCTTGTTTCATGGGTTTTAGTGATTGGAAGTCAAACTATCAATTCAATTCCAAATCATTTTTTTTGCCATAACTTTTAGCTCATTGCTCCAAATGGAAACTATGAGTCCATTTCCAATGTCTAAATTTCATGACCTTTTTTATGGTACATTGAAAGCTCAATTTGAACATTGTTAACTACTTACATTTTTGTCACAAATATTTGAACCTCCTATGAAACTACAACTTGCAAAATGTTTTCTAGTTGGGATTGTTTCAAGCTCCCATCCTTCCACCCTCTTACATTTGTGAAATTTTATTTAAATTTTGAGATATTCTCTTAACCTACTTTCATTTTCATGTTTTTTTTTCAAGCCCAAGGCCATGGTTGTGACAATAAACAACAAAATGCAATTTTTGTTAATGAAGTTGTTACTATTTGAACAATTCCAAATTAATGTTAAAGTTTATATTATAAAACCTCAAGACTTTGAATTCAAAGTCATTAATCATTTTGTTTTCTCAATGCGTGAAAACATGATAAAATATGCCAAAAACAAATCCCAAATTTGTAAAAATTGAAAATGCTAATTTTGGAAACTTACAAATATGTGAAGCCTTTTAACATTGAATTTCAAAATTAGATGAACATATCATATGTGACATGGAATTGTGCCAAAAGACAACATCTGTGATTATGTATATGATACAAACCTTAATTCTATATTCTTTAATGATTATATGACTATGTAGTTGATTTAGATTCATTGTTTATGTCATCTTGTCACAACCGTGACCATAATCATTTACACCATGACAATAGTCATTTATGCCATGCAATGGATGATTACATGATCGTGGTTGTCAAATTTTATAATATTAAATTCAATAATAATATGGAAGATGCATCCAATAGTTGATATTTAGTTTTTAAATACAAATTGTTAATTTTTTAAACTTTTTTTGTTGCAACCTATTCCAAATTAATTTTTTTCCAATCATTTATGAATTGTCACGTGCTTGCCTAAAGCTAAGAAATGAACATTTTGGCCTAATCCTGTGATGTCACATGACAACCAAGGCCTATGAAATCCAGCTTACACTAGGAAGTTTAAGTTAACCAACCTAGCTTAAGAACCTAGTCTAGGCCACTTGAAGTTAAAAACAAACCTAGAATAAACTAAATAAGTTACATGGCAAAGAACTTGGGTAATAGGTTACAAGTGTGAGGACTTGAACCTTTCACCTTTGTTTTGAGGATTCAAGTCTTTAACAATTGCACCACAATTTTTTATTTGTAACATAATTAGTCATCACAAAGGTGTAAATATTAACATATTTTAACTTACGTTAACCTAAGTAACCTTAGGTTAACATAGGTTGACCTAAATTAACTTAAGCTACCTAAGATGACCTAGGTTGATTTCAACTAACTCAAACCACCCACCAAATCTAGCCTAGGCTTAATTAGACCTTCCAAAGTTATTTTAGGTTAACTTAAAATAGCTTAAGGCTACTTAGGTTAAACCTATGTTAAATTTATACTAAACCTAAAAGTCAAGTTTAAAGGTTAAACCTAAGATGGACATAATTAAGCATGGTTTAACCTAATTAATTTAGACTAAACCTAAAGGTTAAACCTACAAGCTAAATTTAAAGGTTAAACAAAATGAACTTAGAGGCTAAATTTAAATTAAACATATATTCAACCTAGGTTAACCTAGGCTATACCTACGCTAATCAAAGCAAAACCTTGTGTGAATGTATTTTAATATCAATTCCAAAAAGAAAAATAAATTAATGGCATGATGTTAAATTAAGTTGTTTTGGGTTCATATGTAAAATCACAATATTTAAAACCATTCACAATTGGTTAATGATCATAAGTTTTTTCGAATAATTAATTCTTTTTTGGGGCTTCCTTTGAAAATGTTTACATTATATACAAAATACATATTTTAATGATAATTATGAATATGTTGCTCTTAATTGCATGCACCAAATCAACAAATTTTTTTCATATAATTTTTTTCCAATTTTTTGATATGTTTAATACATTTTATTACTTGGTTAAACATGGTTTTGAAGTCAAGCCATGTGTTTTAATCATGTAATTGTGAGCATCATGACATGACTTAAATGTGAACATGTTTTTTTTAAGTTTGAAATTGTGTATTAAATTTTATTTTTATTTTTTTTACATACTTTGCAAAAAAATGTACATGTCCTAATTGTTAAAAAAGTTAGTTTTCCACATGTACAAATTGTAATTCAAAAATTCCAAACATAGTGTGTATTAAGAAATAACTAGGAATATCAAGTTACAAAAGTGAATTATCATTTATGTGCATGTAAAAAAAGTGTTTTGGATGTTAGACAAAAATTTGGTGAAATATTTTTTATTAGTTTTTTATTATTCAAAGTTTTAGATTTTTGCTCCAATGGATGCACAACAAGCCTCATTAATACATGTGGATGTTGTCACATAACTTTAACAAGTTGCATTATTAGTGCTTAAGTTTTCGTACACTCCCCTTTTGATAAAGGCCCTAATGCCATACTTTACCATGCTTTCACCACAATTAAAAAGTCATGCTACTATTGATTTTTACATGTTTGCTTATACAAATTGAAGTGTAATATTTGACCAATGGTAGTTCAAGATCATTTTTGAAAAAATATACACCAAGATTTTGTAGTACAGAAAAATTAACAAACTATAACATTTAAAAAATTGACCCAATTAAATCTATTCCATGTTGCATGATTGAATTTTATCTAGGACCATGCATTGGGTGACACTTAACTACATCTTCTATAATTTTTAAAGATCGAGAGGACCCTTTATGTGATTTAAAAAAGAGCTTTAGATATTAAAATGAAAAGTGCACATGATTGTTTTAAGTTTGCATTATTGCATTTAATATGTGACATTGGTTGTGTTGTTCTCTCATTTTGGTACTTTCACTTCGAAAATTTGATTGTTCAACAAATGGATATTAAATTGTGGACACTATTTTTGGACCTTTCAAAGGAGTTGCAAAATATTGTTAATGATTAGTTATTTTGATGATTACATTGCACTACTATTGGAGTTCATTGGCTAAGCATTATCCATAAGTGTGTCAATAATGTTTTTAGATCACATGCATGCAACAATATGTAATAGTAACGGTGAAAGGTTCCATAATATTTAAGGTGATTAGTTGTCAAGGATTTAAAACATGAACCAAGTAATGTTTTCTGAATTTCCAATTGAAAGAAAATGCATATTACTTTACTTTTAGTATTCTAAAAGAGGCATCTTTAGGTGGATGGTTAATGATGGATGAAAATATAAAGGTTTCATTTAATCCATCAAAGGTAAAAACACACTTATGTGACTCAAATTTGACATTTTCATCACGAACTTAACATTTCACAACTTAGTAATAAAAATCATGCAAAATTCATTCATTGATAAATTATACGTTTCATGCATTAATATCATGCATTGAAAACACATTTGACAGACAAATTTATAGGAAGATATGAAATTTGTGTGACATTCATTCATTCATAGGTTTGTACTTCATCTATCAACACATTCATATGTATTTCAAACATGTTTTTAACACATGAAATTTGTATATAAAATGTACAAACCTATGACTGGATGAAATTTTCATGATTTTCACTATTAATTTGTTGCACATTAAATTTATGATGTTGAAGCTCTACATCTTACATTATTTAAATTTTTTACCATTATAATTATTGTTAAATTATAATTATTATAATTATCCCCTATGCTTTTGATAAAAAAAATTGGTAAAACACCTTCTAGGTATCATTAAATATGTGATTAGTCCAAAAATTAATGTGAAAGTTTCAATATTTAAATTTACAATGGATTATAAGTGATAAAAAATGATGAAAATCATGACATTCAATTTTTTTTAAAAATATCTTTCATTAGAAAACTTTCAATGCTTCCTATTTTAAAAAATTATTTTCATTTTATAATGGTTGATTTATTTATTTAAAATTATTGTGATAAATTTTTGAAGTTCATGTTTTTCATTTTATTTGTGTGATAAATGTAGTGTTATCATTTCAAAAGTCCATTATGAGTGCACTTTTTTAAAGAATTCATCCATATGTTTTTTAATACGATTTTCATTAAATTTTACCACAACATGAATACTTTGAATTCTGATAATGTTATTGTTGAATATGGCATTAGATTTAAAATTCATCTATAATCTTGAAAATTTGTGATGGTGACGATTTAAATAGTCCCCCTAGTTGTGTTTTCACCTTCAAGTCATCCTCTTTCTTTATAATTTATAACATCAATGTGTGTGAAGAGAGTTATAAGGACAAAATAACAATGTTAAGAATGTGATTGTGGTCTAAGGGAGCGTGTTAAGGCTTGTTCACTTTTGAAAGGAATTAAATTTGAAAAGGTTGTTGAAATGCAACATGAATTTGTGGTTACTAAAGTTTAGATGTTTAATTATGTTATTCCTAACTTTTTTATTGAGATTAAAAATTTATGGGTTTAGTATTGTTTATGTGCATTAATTCTTTAAGATTTATGCCATCATAATTGTAAGCAAATTAACAATTGCATAAAATATTTGTGAAAACATATATGGATAATGTAAAATGAAAGGTTGTTTGTAATCTTCATTCTAAAAGAAAATTGATTTTGAAATTACACCCTATAAAAACATTTAGAACTTTAGTGAGACATAACATCGAAAGATAATATTACAAAGATGCAAGAGTGAACAACAACCTTAACATTACACATTTCATTTTCAATTAGTGTTATAAGGTAAAAACAACTATAAATTGTAACCTATAAAAACTTGTAAGAGTTGCATTTTATTTTTCTTTGTTATCCTCAACTAATTAATTGCAAACTTGTGTATCATTGCAAATAGGTTAAGGTCAAAGAAGAAAGCTTATAAGTAATCTTGTTGTTTTTGTCTTTTTATTGTGTTTTTAATGGTTTTTTTTTTTCCCCCTTCCTTTTCTAAGAACCTAAAACAAGTTGCACTATAACCTATTGTGTTTCGTACCATGTGAAGGAAAACATAAAACAAACCTTTAAAGGTTTGCCATTGCATTCCAAATAGAGCATGCAAAAGGTTTTATCACAACTTTCCATGACACACATTTTTGTATTCTAGGCTCAATTCAATGAAAAAAATTTGTATCTTGTTTACGTTGATGTGAAACAAAAAATAGACAAAAATAAAAGTAAATTACAAGATAATACAAAAGCAAAAACTTACTAACATTATATATAAAAAGTCATAGGAATATTTCAAAAGAACAAAAATTAAATATCTATATGTAAAAGAGATGCAAAAACATAAAAATTAAACCATATCACATAATTAAATTATATACCTAGTCAACTATGAAGTATGATTCCACCTATAGATTAGGTGATTACATGCATGTAATTCAATATTATTCAATATGCATTTAGGTAAAACAATTGTCTCATGACAATGTTTACCAATATGATATGATGTCACGTGCATAAAAACAACCAAGATTACATGATTTTCAAACCAAAACGAGAACAAAGGCAGGCCCAATTCCAAATGTGGATCGTGAAATTAAAATTTAAAAAAAAAAACAAAAATAGGACAAATGCAAACAAGAATCCAACAAAAATTCATTGCAAAGAAGAAATAAAACAAGGCTATGATAAGAAAATGCACCCAAAACTAATATTGAACAAAATAAATGTAATGAAAAATTATACCTTTATTTATACCCATTGAGCACCTAGTTCAAATAAGTTTTTCAAGAAACTTCCAATCTACATGTGGCCCATGTGCACCCATGTGTGAATTATGATTGAATTAAAACTCAATTAATAGTGAATTGGAATTTAACTAGAATGAATTAGAAGTGAACAAAAAGTTAACTATAAATGAACTAAAAGTTAACTGAAAGTGCACTTGAAGTGAACTTAAATTTCACTAAAGTCTAATTAGAAGTGAATTAAAATTAAACTAAGAATTATGTACAAGTTTATTACAAGTCGTGAATGAACATTTAAATGAATGACGCCCATGGCATTGACATCCATAACATATGATTGGTAATTTTTTTAATGAGTTTGAACAATTGAACTAAGAATTCAAAGTCATAGGAGACATCCATTAATTTTGAAATCCAAATTTCCTCCACTCCTATTTCTCTCAAAACATGGTAAAATTTGCTTTTCATAAAATACCTTGTGAAAAACATTCATATTTTTTACTAGTTCATCTTGAATCAAATCATGTAGTTGATTTGACAATAATTGATATAGAACCATGCCCTCTACTTTCATTTGGGACACAAGTGCTTTGCAATTGCCTTCAAATTGCATAAAGTTAAAAATGGAATCCAAGATGTGTCCCCTTCTTTTCACCAATTGTCTTGCACCAATCACCATGCATTGGACTCCACAATGCTATCAAAAACATGTTTCCATATAGTGTTTCATGTTTAAGTTCATGAAATCACAAAGATCATTGGGCTTCATCCTTGACTTCTTATTTTTGTTTATAAAAATCAGACTTCAAAAAAATAGTTAACTCATCATTTTTTTGGTCGTAACAAATGTTGTCAAAGGTGGTGCTAAATCTTTGCACTTTTACCCAATGGTTTGCTTCAATGGTCTACTTTTGTCAACTTGAGGGGATTGATGAATGTTCACTTTGTGAATGGTTTGGACATGCTTCACTGCATGTGCAGGAAAAATGTAACGTTTGACACATAAGGCCAATTGAGGTGGACCCTTATTTTAAGTCTACATTCCCCACCAAGCAAAACAACATGCTTCATTTAACAATCATTTCAATGTTAGGTTTAGTCCACTTATCCTTACGAAGTCACTTTATTAATGCCATTGCTTTGGAATTGAAGACTATACATGTCATAAAGTTACAAAGGATGTACTTTGTGTGCATGGGCCTCCATTTGTTATTTGTTCCACTTTCATTAAAAAAAAATTTCCACATCAATAAATATTTTTGGTATCATGATGGTTTTTCCAAGGATTTCATTCACGATTTCTAGCAAAATATCCTAATCCACAAGCTAAAACTTGGTTGCATGCTCTTTTGTTGTGATATAGTCATTGTCGTTAAGAAAAAATCCTTGAAGTCACCTTGGGTCTTTCATTTTAAAATTTTGAAGATTGACATGTTCTCATCATGTTCAAACATGTATCACAAAAATGATGTAATATCCATATTCACAACAAAAAAATGTCAAACCAAGGTTTATACTTTTTTTAATACAAAACTTGGGTGAGAAAAAAATATAAGACAAAACAAATATTTCAGTTTTGTTTATTATGTAGAACATGTGGAAAACAAATGTGTTGACTACATTCAATTAATTTTCATTAAATATTTGTACATGTTGTAATTTAGCATTTGTGGGCACGCATGGATAACACCATACATGTTTGCCCCTTTAGTCATCTTTAAACGGACATATGTATGTTAAATGCAACACAAAATCAATTTTGCATAATGTTTCAACATCTTCTCACATTGCCAACTTGTGAATGAAAATTGTACAATTTCATGTCTAAGCATTTAAAACCCTAATGAATAAAAGAATCAATTAACTTATAAACTTACTTTGTAATAAAATATTCATCAATACTTTAAAAATAATCATGCAAACCTTTTGCAACATTCAAAATCACCTTCTTATTTAATTCATTAAAAAACGTTTTTGGATAATATAAGTCAATAATGATTAATGTTGTCACCTTCATCTTCAGTTTTCTACAACTTGACACATGCTCTTTTAATTATGTTTTGAAAGTTGTATGAAATTAAGATATAGGTAATTGCAATCATGTTTGGTCATGCATTGAATAATTGGAAGTAAATGAAAACACACATGGACACACCCCATACACCACTATTTGATTTTCAAAAACCCTTGCTAATGTAATTTAATTAACTTGCTTCAACTTGGCCATTTGTCACATTTTTTGTGCAAAATGCACAAGACCTTGAACACCTACTCATAGAATCCATGTCCCCCAAAAGTTAAAATAATTAAAATAAATATCCATTACCAATAAAACCCTAATTTAAAAAAATACATGAAAAAAAATCCCAATGCAAAGAAAGCCCATGAAAATCAACTAATGTAAGAAAATCATAATGTAAAAAAACCATAATGCATTTAATGAGTTTGTGCCATAAGAAAATAAGCCTATCGTGAAAAAAAATCCATAACAAAGAAATTGTTATGTAGAATAATACTTTGTAAAAACGCCTTAATGTAAAAAAAAAAAAACCCTAAGCAAAAATGCCCTAATACAAAAAAATCAGGTTTAAAGGGCATCACTCATAATCACTAAAAATATTTTGATTTGCACGTGCTAGTTCAAAGGATGGTAATGGAATCAACATAAGAGAGTGTTTTAGAAACCAATCCTTTATTTAGATGCATTTCATTATGTTTTTAAATTCAAAGTTCAAATTTATATTGAGTTATTTAAAAATAATTTTCAAGTGTGCTTTTTAGTTTTTTTTATCATAAAATTTAAGCAATATGTTTAACCTTTGTTTAATATATGTACATTTATGATTATAGTTACAACAAATGCAGGAGAAACTTATTGTTTTGAAATGAAAATGCAAGAGAAATTCATAGTTTCGTAAATAAATTTCAAACACAAGTTCAAAATGATTTCCAATGTTGAATCAAACTTCAACAATTGAAAAAGGAGCAAAAGAAGGAAAACACAACAATAAATATTCTTGACAATTGGGAAAAAAAACTTTCCAAGCCTAGAGAACATTTGCAAGTTTGAATTTTTCATTCTTGTAATTCAAAGTTATTGTTATTTGAAAATGAATCCCCCCCCCCCCCCCTTTTTATTAGGACTTTTTTTTTTCTAATATAAAACACACAAAAAAAAAAAAAAAAAAAACATTATCAAAAAAAA